>Ga0079224_100000480_pt1 | contig 39404 bp, 25 predicted proteins | sample Stecom2015_FD_80414 | JGI IMG/M metagenome (GOLD analysis project Ga0079224, IMG submission 80414) | Agricultural soil microbial communities from Utah to study Nitrogen management - Steer compost 2015 | ecosystem: Environmental > Terrestrial > Soil > Agricultural land | place: USA: Utah... | reverse complement strand
GGACCCCGAACCCGAGCAGATCTGCGGCGCTCATGCGACGAGCCCCTCCTCCAGGAATCTACGGGCCAGGTGCGGGTGGAGAAACGGGTCGAGCGTCCAGACGTCGTGCGCGTCCTCGACGACGAGCCCGAACCGCCGGAGCGTGCCGAGTTCGCGGCGGAGGACCTCATCCTCCAGGCCGGTGATCCGTGAGAGCCGCTCGAACGTCACGGCGCGGTGCAGCACGAACCCGACGAGGAGCAGGAGCTGGAGCGGACGGAGCGCGTCCAGCGCCCGGAGCCGCGGCGTCGTCGGCTCGACGATCCGGAGTCGGTCGCCGTCGACCGCCGCGATGTGAGCGACCCACGCGTTCAGCGCGGCGCCGATGTTCCCCTGCGAGTGGTCGAAGAGCCGGCCGAACAGCTTCGCACGAGCGAGTTCCGAGAGCTGCGTGTCCGGCCGGCCATCGACCTCGAAGGTGAGCCCGGTCAGCCCGTGCCGGAAGAGGACGACCTCCTCGATCTGGCGGGCGCTGAACGGTCCGCACTCGATGACGCTCAGGAACCGCTCCTCGATCTCCCGGACCCGGCTTACGAACCGGTACGCACGGACGTCCGCCGCCAGGATGAAGAGGCACCGCCCTTCATGGCGGTCCATGAGCCCGGTGATGTGGTCGATCACGGCGAGGCCGGAATCGCTCCGCTCCCACCAGAGGTCCACGTCGTCCAGGACGACGACGCTCCCGGTCGGGACCGCGGCGAGGGGATCGGACCCGGCGGCTCCGGCGGCGGCCGGCCCCGGCCGAATCGCCGCGCCGCTCAGACCGCCCGCCGCACCCGTGACGGCGGCGCGGAGCCGCGCCTCGAACGCGTCGACGTCGACCGACCCGCCCGCGGGCGGCCGGACCGTGTAGACCGGCGCGCCGGCGAGGTGCCGGCGCAGCAGGATCTGGACGAGCGTCGTCTTCCCGGAGCCGCGCTCACCGATGACGAGGATCCCGCCCCGGACACCGCGGCGGTGCGCCGCGATGGCGGCCGCCGCCTTCCGCTGCTCCGCCTCGCGCCCGACCCAGAAATCGCGGGAGAAGACGGGCTTGCCGAGGAAGAGGTGGCGGTAATGGTACGGGAGCGCGTCCAGCACGTCGGGCCGCGGCGAGACCGACGCGACGAGCGCCCGGACCTCCTCGGCGGTCGCGCCCCGGGCACGCTCCTCCAGCGACCGGGCCAGGATCACGGCCTCGCTCCGACGGTAGAGGAGCCGGACGGCCTGCTCCTTCGCCCACGACCGCGTGCGACGGCCCAGGCGCCGGAACCGCGACAGCGCCTCCCGGCCGCGCCGGCTCCGGATGTAGTGCGGCAGCCGCTCCGCCGCCCGCGCGATCCCGTGCGGACCGAGCCCATCGAACACCGTCCCGGTCCTCGCGTCGAGCTTCGATTCGAGCTCCTCCGCGAGCCGCTGGAGATCCTCGATCGCTTGCTCGAGCCGGTCGATGCCGCGGCGCACGACGTCGCGGAACCCGTCGCCCGCGCCCTCCACGGCCGCTCCGCCCGTGCCCGGGTCCTCCACGGCGTCCGCGCCCGGCACGAGGAACGAGGTCCGGCCGATCGCCTCCTCGGCGACGACGGCCGCAGACTCGGCCGCGGCCGCGAGCTCGCCGAGGATCGAATGGAGCGGGCCCGTCAGCTCCGTATCGAGGCGGTAGTCGACGAGCGAACGCAGCGCGACCGTGACCGTCTCCGCCGCCGTCAGCTCGCCCGCCTCGATCCGCGCGGCCGATGCGGCGGCGAGCAGCTCGACCTGGTCCGGGAGCGACTCGACGACCGCCCGAAACCTCGCCATGAGCCGGTCCACGACGTCGGCGGCCCGGAACGCGGGCCAGCGTTCGAACTCGCCGCTGAACTCGACGCGCGGGTCCCCGTCGATCGCATCGAGGAACGCCGCGAGCACGTCACGGAGCGATCGGAGCCGCTCGATCACGACGCTCTCGACGAACTCGCGCACGCCCGCGGCCTCGCGCCGCGCGATGGCACGGACACGCGCCTGCACGCCGGAGATGAGGACGCCGACCTCGACACCGCTCACGAGCCGGGCCTGGTTCGCGGCCCAGCTCTCCGGGAGCGCGGCGATCCGCTCGGCGCCGGCCGCCGCCTCCCGCTCCCACCGCCGTTCGTCACGACGCGTCGGCGGGCGATGGATCCGTTCCGCTTCGATCGCGATGGCCTGCGATACGGCGCGCAGCCCGCGGAGCAGATCGGCACGCGCCCGGTCGAACGCCGATCCCTGCGCCGCGATCGTGTCGGCCCCGAACCCGGCGACCGCGGACCGCTCGCCGACGAGGAGCGCGGAGAGGTCCGACGGAGACGACGCGTCGAGGCACGCCGATTCGAGTCGCTCCAGACCCGTCCTCGCCCGCGCGATGAGGCGCTCGGCGTCCATGACGGCACGCGCGCCGGCGCCGGCCAGCGACTCGAGCGTGTCCTCGAGGACCGCCGGGAGCCGGGACTCGACGCCGCGGCGGACCTGTGACCGGAGCGGGACGGTGTGCCGGATCGGACGCATCGCGAGCGTCGCGGCCAGCCGCTTCCTCAACTTGTAGAGGCGCAGCCAGCCGTCCCCGGCGACCGGGCGGAACACCGCCGGGTCCGGTTCGATGATGACCTCGTCGGAACACGCGCCGGCGCGCGAGACCAGCCCGGACGAGAGCCACGCCCCGCCCGCCGCGATCAGGTCCGCCTGCCGGCGGATCCCCTGCTCCCGGTACCCGGCCAGCACACGCTCCGTCTGTGCGAAGAACTCGACCCGTAGCTCGCGCGCGGCGCGCAGCACCTCCGACCGGTCCGGCCCGGCACGCCGCTCCACATCCTGGAGGACCCGCTCCGAGAGCGCGGCGAGCGATTCGAGCAGCTCGCGCTGTGCCGCGTACGCATCTCGGAGGTACGTCTCCACGAACGTGGCGCCCGCCGACTGGAACTCCTCGTCCAGAGGCTCCAGCTCGATCGCCAGCTCCGGCAGAGACGGCGGCTCGAACGCCGGGAGCGAAGGGGCCGGGACCGGAGCCGGGATCGATGGGGCGGGCGACGGAACGGCTGGGGCGGCGATGGACGACGAGGCCATCCCGTCGGCCGAAGGCCCGAAGAAGCTCGAGGCCCGGACCAGCAGCACGGTGCCGAGCGGCTCGAGCAGCGCGTTCGTCTCCCGCACGTACGCCTCCGGGTCGCGACCGCCGAGCTCGGGCAGCCCGAGGATGACGAGGTCGGCGTCGCCGGACTCGCGGGCAAGGACTTCCGGGAACGCATGGCCGGCCGGGTTCTCCAGGATCCGGATCTCCGCCTGCACGCGCTGCTCCTCCAGATGGAGGCCGAGCGCGCGCTGCACCGCGCCGAGGAGCGCCGCGTCATCCTCCGCGAGGAGCAGGAACCGGATCGAGGTCTGGCGCCACGCGGCCGACGCCGAGAGGAAGCGGACCAGCGCAAGCGCGAGTCCGGCGTTCCCCCCAAAGCCCCGCCACCATACGTCGATCCTCCGGCGAGCGCCGAAGCCCTGCCCCTCGGCGTCGGCCAGGAGGAGGACGTTCCGGTCCAGCGCGATCAACGAACGGAGCAGCGCGACGAAGTCCTGCGCCCGGTCCGCCGTCGGCGGCCAGCCCAGCAGGACCGTGTTCGGCTCGAGGCCCGCGAAACCATGATACCGCGCGATCCGCTCGATCTCGGAGGGGACGTCCTCACATTCGAGCAGGCGGGCGAAGATCCCGCGACCCGACGGGGCCGCCGGGTCCGCACCACCCGCGAGGCCCCCGCTGGCCGCAGCCGTGCGAATCCCGGCATCCACGTCCGCGAGCCCCGCGCGTGCCGCACCTGTGCGAGCCCCGGCGCCCGGATCCGTGAGGCCCCCGGGGTCCGCCGCGCCGACCGACCGGCCCCGCTCCACAACGTCGAAACGCGAGAGCACGCCGCCCCGATCGATGAGATGGGCGCCGAACTCCGCCAGGTACGGGATCCGGGCCGGCCAGCCGTCGAAGAGGAGGACGTTCGGGCGCCAGTTCCGACGATGCCCGACCGCCCGCTGCAGGCGGTGCAGCGCGACGCGCGCGGTCGCGGACCAGAACCCCTCCCACGCATCGCCGGACTCCAGCCGGAGCTGCCGCCGGACGAGCAGCAGGTACAACCCGCCCAGCACGAACGCCGAGATGATCATCGCGATCAGATCGAGCTGGATCATCACGACCAGGCACGCCAGCACGCCGATCACGCCGACCACCTTCGGAACCCGGAACGTCGGACGGAAATCCGGGCTCCCCCAGCTCTCGATCGCGAAGCTCAGGTTCAGGAAACCATACGCCGCAATGAAGAACATCGAGACAATCCGCGCGATCACGTCGAGCTCGCCGATCAGGACGCCGACCAGCGCGATCGCGAAGGTCAGGACCAGCGCCCGCCGCGGCTCGCTCTCGGGACCCGCGCCCTTCGCGAACAGGGACGGCGTGACCCCGTCCTGAGACGCGGCCTGCAGGATCCGCGGAGCACCCAGGATGCCGCCCAGCGCCGACGACAACGTCGCGCCCCAGATCCCCAGCGCGACGAGCGGCGCGAAGGCGGAGATCTCCAGCAATACGCGCGGGTTGCCGGCCAGCTCGGCCGCATCCACCGTGTACGCGAAGAAGAACGCGAGCGAGACGTAGACCGCGAAACCGACGCCGATCGCCCACAACGTGCCCCGAGGGATCGAACGCTTCGGATCCCTCAGGTCGCCCGACATCGCGACGCCCGTCTCGAAACCCGTGACCGCAGGGAAGAAGATCGCAAAGAGCGTGATGAACGACGACCCGCCGGGCACCGGGACCGAGGTGCCCGGGGCCAGATCGTGACGGCCCAGGACGATCGAGAGCAGCGACAACGCCATCGCGGCCATGATCACGTACTGCAGCCGCAGCACCAGCGACGTGCTCGCCAGCGCGACGACCGTGAGCGCGGCCAGCGCGATCCCGCCCGTCACCCGGATCGACTCGCGCGTCATCGCGAAACCCCAGTAGCTCAGGAAGCTCTCCGTGAAACCGATGACGTACAAGCTGACACCGAAGGAGAGCCCCACGAAGAGCGCGATCCCGAGCGTGCCCCCGATCGGGAGACCCAGACTCCGGGACAGCATGTAGTACGTCCCGCCCGCCTCGACCTTCCGGTCCGTCGCGACCGAGGCCACGCTCAGACCCGTCGTGAACGAGATCAGATGCGCGACGACGATGATCCCCAGCGTCTTCCACAACCCCGCCTCCCCTACGATCACGGGGAGACGGAGGTAGAGGATGACGCCCAGGATCGTCATGATCGACGGCGTGAAAACGCCGGCAAACGTGCCGAACTTCTTCCGTGCGGCCATGCGCCTCCGTTTCCACGACTACCGCGGCGACTGCAACGCTTCGCCAGACGACGACCGGGAGAGATCCGGGCCGGGACCCGTGACAGGTGACGGAGCGAAGGCACGACGCCCCGGCCCGAATACACGCCGATCCGATAAAGGGAACGGCCAGCCCGACCGCAACAATAGCGCCTGGAACACCCGAGCCGCAAAGAACACCCCGGCCAAGGAGGGACACGTGCCACCCACGAGGCCCGCCTGAACCCCCGCCGCCCGCGTCCCCTCCCCCTTGCGCACCGTCGCCCCGGCCCTACCGTATTCATACGAACGTATGAAGGAGACGAGGCGTGAGAGGCGAGGACGAGGGGCAGGCGACCGTGGCGGCGCTGTTGCGGGCCGGGCGGGAGCTCTTCGCGCGGCGGGGCTACGACGGCGCGTCGGTCCGTGCGATCACGGCCGCGGCCGGCGCGAATCTCGGGGCGATCACGTATCACTTCGGCTCGAAGCGCGCGTTCTACGACCGGGTCGTGGAGTCGTGCCTCCTGCCGCTCGCCGAGCGTGTCGAGGCGATCCATCGAGGCGGCGGCTCCGCGTTCGACCGCATCGGCGAGATCGTCGCGAGCATCATCGATCATGTGCTGCAGGTCCCGGAGCTGCCTCGCCTCATGATGCAGGAGCTCGCGGTCGGGCGTGAGCCTCCGGCCGCTGCCGTGGCTCCGGTCCGCCGGATCCTGTCCGTGTTGTCATCGCTGGTGCGCTCGGGCCAGGCATCGGGCGCGATCCGCCCGGGCGACCCGTTGATCCTCGCGATCTCGATCGTCTCCCACCCGATCCACATCGGCCTGGTCCAGAGTGCGTTGCCGGGCCTCACGGGTCTGGACCTGGACGACCCTTCGGTCCGCGCGCGTGTACGTGAGAACGCCGTGGCCTTCGTGCGGGGCGGGCTCGCCGCCGCCGGCGCTGCGGGGGAGGAGGTGGCGTGATGGAGGTGCGATCCGTCGTCGGCACGCGGACGCTGCGACCCGCGCTTCTCCTCGTGCCCGCCCTCGTCGTGGCGGCGTGGTCCCCTCTCCCGGCCCTTCCGCCTCCGGATCCCGCAGCGGCCGTCGGCTCGCGTACGTCCGCGTCGGCCGATCTCCCGCCGGGGGATACCGTGCGCCTCACCTTGCAAGCGGCCATCGATCTCGCGCTGTCGGGCCATCCTTCGCTCCTCGCCGCGGAGGCGAGCTTCGGGCGGGCGGCCTCGGAGCTCCGGAACGCGAGGGCGGCGCGGCTGCCGTCGGTGATGGGCGAGGCGTCGCTGGTGCGGTACCAGGACCCGATGGTCGTGGCCCCGCTGAGCGGGTTCGACCCGCTTTCGCCGCCGGTCTTCGACCGGACGCTGGTCCAGGGGAGCGTTTCGTTCGGCTACACTCTCTGGGACGGCGGCGCGCGTAGCGCGCGTGTACGTCGTGCGACGGCGCTGACCGGCGCGGCCGGCTCGGAAGCGTCCGCCGCGAGGCAGGCGCTGATCGCGCGAACGATCCGGGCGTACCTCCGGGTCCTGACCGCTCGCGAGGTCGTCGCGGCGAACGAGGCGAGGATCGCGGCGGTCGCCGGCGAGCGGGACCGTGCGGCGAAGTTCCTGGACCAGGGTCGTGCGCCGCGGGTCATGTTCCTCCGCGCGGAGGCGGCGCTCGCGACGGCGGAGGCGGACGCGCACGAGGCCCGAGGCGAGCTCCTCGTCGCGGAGCGGGACCTGGCCCGGCTGCTGGGGCGCGCCCCGTCGGAGGTCGAGGCGCTCGATCTCGCGGCGGTCCGCCCGGCCGCGCACGGCATGGGCGACCGGGACGCGATCCTCGCCCGTGCCTACGAGACGAATCCGGACCTCGCCCGCCTCGCGATGCGGGTCGTGGCGGCCGAGGCGGCCGAGGCCGAGGCCCGGTCGCTCTGGCTGCCACGGGTCGATGCGATCGGGCGCTTCACCGAGTACGCGGCCGGCCCGGGCCACGAACGCGCCCTGTGGCAGGGCGGCGTCCAGCTCCGGTACCCCTTCTTCACCGGCGGCGTCCGCGCCGCCGCGGGCGACCGTGCCCATGCTGAGCGCCGCGTCGCGGAGGCCGCGCTCCAGCTCGCGCGGCTCGAGCTCGCCTCCGCGCTGGACGAGGCGCTCGCGACGCTTGAGTCCGAGCGCGCCCGCGTCGCCGCACTCACGGCCGCGGTCGCGCACTCCGAGGAAGTCGTCGCGATCGAGCGGCTCGCTCTCGAGGCGGGCGCCGGCGTGCAGTCCGACTACCTCTCGGCCGAGGCGGAGCTGCTCCGGTCGAGGGCCGCACTCGCGGCGGCCCGCGCCGCGGAGATCGGCGCCCGCGTCGAGGTCGCCCGCCTCGTCGGTGAGCTCGACCGCGGCTGGATCGATACACACCTGGAGACGGGATCATGAAACGAAGGAGGATCGTCGCCGTACCGGTCGCGCTCGTCGTGCTCGGCGCCGTCGCATGGCTCGCGTTCCGCCCCGCCGCGCCCGACGAACGTGGACTGGCCGCGTCCGGGACCGTCGAGGCGACGTACGCGGACCTCGGCTTCCAGACCGCCGGTCGGATCACGGAGGTCGCGGTCCGGGAAGGCGACCGGGTCGAGGCCGGCGCGGTCCTCGCCCGCCTCGACGACACGGAGATCCGGGCCCGCGCCGCCCACGCCGAGGCGCAGCTCGCTGCGGCCCGCGCGCTCCTGGCCGAGCTCGAGCGCGGCGCCCGGCCCGAGGAGCTCCGGCAGGCCGAGGCCGCGGCCGAGGCGGCCGCCCGGCGCCTCGACGAGGCCGCCCGCGCGCTCGAACGGACCCGGCACCTACACGACGGCGGCGCGGTCAGCCGCGAGGCGCTCGAGCAGTCGGAGACGGCGCACGCCGTCGCCCGCGCGCAGTACGACCAGGCGCGGGAGCAGCTCGAGCTCGTCCGCCGCGGGCCCCGCCCCGAACGGATCGACGCCCAGCGCGCGGCCGTCCGGCAGGCCGAGGCCGCGGTCGAACAGGTCGCCGCCGCGCTCGCGTACACCGAGATCCGCGCGCCCTTCGCCGGGCTCGTCACGATCCGACACCGCGAGCCGGGCGAGACCGTCGCGCCCGGGGTCCCGGTCGTGACGCTCATGGACACCGGCGACCGCTGGGTCCGGATCTACGTCCGAGAGGACCGGATCGGCCGCGTCCGGATCGGCCAGCCGGCGAGGATCCGCTCCGACACGTTCCGCGACCGCGAGTACGACGGCCGGGTCGTCCACATCGCGGGCGAGGCCGAGTTCACGCCACGGAACGTCCAGACGGAGGAGGAACGGACCAAGCTCGTCTACGCCGTCAAGGTCGCGATCACCGGCGACCCGGACTTCGACCTCAAGCCGGGGATCCCCGCCGACGTGCGCCTGGTGGTCGAGGGCGACGGAGATGGTTGAGCTCGCCGCGCGCCGGACGGACTCGGGCACGGCCGGCGCCGCGGGCGGGGGCGGCGCCGAGCCCGCGCTCACCGTGGACCGCCTGACCCGCCGCTTCGGCGACCAGGTCGCGGTCGACGCCCTGAGCTTCGACGTCCACGCCGGCGAGCTCTTCGGGATCGTCGGCCCGGACGGCGCAGGGAAGACGACGACGCTCCGGATCCTGGCCGGCGTCCTCCCGCCGACCTCGGGCGACGCCCGGATCCTGGGCGTCAGCGTCGCCCGCGACCCGGAGCGCGTCAAGCCGCACATCGCGTACATGCCCCAACGCTTCGGGCTCTACGAGGACCTGACCGTCCAGGAGAACCTCGACTTCTACGCCGACCTCCACCGCGTCCCCCGCGCCGAGCGGCGGGCGAGGCTCGAGCGGCTCTACGGCTTCTCGAGGCTCGGCGAGTTCCGGGACCGGCTCGCCGGCGCGCTGTCCGGCGGGATGAAGCAGAAGCTCGCGCTCTCGTGCGCGCTGATCCACCACCCGCGCGTACTCCTCCTGGACGAGCCGACCTTCGGCGTCGACCCGATCTCGCGCCGAGACCTCTGGCTGATCCTCCACGAGCGGGTCGCCGATGGCGTGACCGTCGTCGTGACGACGTCGTACCTCGACGAGGCCGAACGCTGCGACCGCGTCGCGCTCCTTGACCACGGCCGGCTCCTCGCGCTCGACTCGCCCGCAGCGCTCCAGGCCGGGCTCGAGGGCCGGCTCCTCGCGGTCTGCGCCCCGGACCCGCGCCGCGCCCGCCGCGCGCTCCTCGACTCGGGCGTGGTCCGGACGGCCGCACTCTTCGGAGACCGCGTCCACGTCGTCCTCGAACACGACGGCGAACCGGACGCCGTGCGCCGGGCGCTCGACGACGCCGGGATCGTGGCCGCGATCGAGCCCATACCGCCGTCGCTCGAGGACGTGTTCATCGACCGGGCGGGCGGGAACCGCGGCCCGCGTCGCACCGGGGCCGAGCACGCCGTGCACGCCGGGCACGCCGACCGCGCCGGCCGTCCTCACCGGAGCGACCCGTGACCGAAGCAATCGCCGCCCGCGAGCTGACCCGCACCTTCGGCGGATTCACCGCCGTCGACCGCGTGAGCTTCTCGGTCCGCGCCGGCGAGATCTTCGGGTTCCTCGGGCCGAACGGCGCCGGGAAGACGACGACGATCCGGATGCTGACCGGCCTGCTCCGCCCGACCTCGGGCACGGCGAGCGTCGCGGGGCTCGACGTCGCGAGCCAGGCGCCCCGGATCCGCGAGCGGATCGGGTACATGTCGCAACGCTTCTCGCTCTATCCCGACCTGACCGTCGCCGAGAACCTCGAACTCTTCGCCGGGCTCTACGGCGTGACGGGGCGACGGTTCCGTGAGCGCCGAAGCTGGGTCCTCGAGATGGCCGGGCTCGCCGGCCACGAGCGGCGGCCGACGGCGGAACTCCCGCTCGGGTGGAAACAACGGCTCGCCCTCGGGTGCGCCGTCCTGCACGAGCCGCCGATCCTCTTCCTCGACGAGCCGACCTCCGGCGTCGACCCGCTCGCGCGGCGCGCGTTCTGGGACCTGATCGATGAACTCGCGGCCGGCGGGACGACCGTCCTCGTCAGCACGCACTACATGGAAGAGGCCGAGCACTGCCACCGCCTGATCGTCATGAACCGCGGCCGCCGCATCGCCGAGGGCTCGCCCGCCGAGCTGCGGACCGCGATGGACGCGCCGATCTATGAGATCGAGACCGACGACGCGCCGCGCGCCGTCGAGGTGCTCCAGCACGTGCCGGGCGTCGCCGAAGCCGCGATGTTCGGGCGCACGGTCCACGTCGTGAGCGAAGATGCCGCGCGCCCGGAAGATGCGACCCGCCTGGAACACGCGATCCCCGCCGCCCTCGCCCGATCCGGCCTCGCGTGCACCCGCGTCCGACGGGTCGAACCGTCGCTCGAGGACGTCTTCGTCGCCCTCGTCCGCCGGACCGGCGGCGCCGTGGAGGGGTGACCGCCGTGCTCAGCCTCGGCCGCACCCTTGCCATCGCCCGCAAGGAGGCGATCCAGCTCCGACGCGACCCGCGGAGCATGGTCCTCGCCTTCGCGCTCCCCGTCTTCCTCCTCATCTTCTTCGGCTACGCCATCAACTGGGACGTGCGGGAGATCCGGCTCGCCGTCCTCGACCAGGACGGCGGACGCGCGAGCCGCGCGCTGGTCGACGCCTTCGCCGCAAGCGGCTACTTCCGCGTGACCGCGCGCCTGGACCGATACGACGATGTCGATGGCCGGCTCGGCCGCGGGCGCGACCGGGCCGTCCTCGTCATCCCGCCCGGCTTCGGCCGCGACCTCGCGGCCGGCCGCACCGCGCCGGTCCAGCTCCTCCTCGACGGCGCCGACGCGAACACCGCGACGATCGCACTCGGATACGCCGACGCGATTGTCGCCCGATACGCCCGGGGCGCGGTCCTCCAGGGCCGCGACGTCCGCCCGCCGGCCGAGGCCGAGCCGCGGATCTGGTACAACCCCACGCTCGAGAGCCGGAACATGATCGTCCCGGCGCTGATCGCCGTCATCATGTCGATCATCGCGGCGATGCTGACCGCCCTCACGATCGCGAGGGAGTGGGAGCGCGGCACGATGGAGCAGCTCGCCTCGACGCCGGTCCACCGCGTCGAGGTCGTCTTCGGCAAACTGATCCCCTACCTCGCGATCGGGCTCTTCGACGTCGCCGTCGCGGTCCTCGCCGGGATCGTCGTCTTCGGCGTGCCGTTCCGCGGCAGCGTCGTCCTCCTCGGCGCGATGACGGTCCTCTTCCTGACCGGCGCGCTCGGGCTCGGGATCTTCATTTCCGCCGTGCTCCGGTCCCAGGTCCTCGCGACGCAGGTCGCCATGGTCGCGACGTACCTGCCGGCGCTCCTCTTCTCCGGCTTCATCTTCGACATCGCGAGCATGCCGGCCGTGCTCCGGGTCGTGACGCTCATCGTCCCGGCCCGCTACTTCGTCGCGGTCACACGCGGCATCTTCCTGAAGGGCGTCGGGCTCGACGCGCTCTGGGTCCAGGGCGCGTCCATGGTCCTCTTCGCGGCCGTCGGGCTGACGCTCGCGACGGCCGCGTTCCAGAAACGGATCGCGAAATGAAGACGACGCGCGAGAGGAGAACGACGACGCCCGACGCAGGGGCGGCGACGCACGGCGAGACGACGATGCACGACACGGGGACGACGACGCGCGGCAGGGGGATGCCGGCACGCTTCGCCGCGTCCTGGCGCCGGGTGCGCGCCCTCCTGGTCAAGGAGATGCGCCAGCTCCTGCGCGACCCGCGGACGCAGCGGATCATCTTCGTCGCCCCGCTCCTCCAGCTCGTCCTCTTCAGCTACGCCGCGACGACGGACGTGCACGACGTCGCGACCTTCCTCGTCGACCACGACCGGACGCCGGCGTCCCGCGCGCTGGTGGACGCGCTGACCGCGAGCGGCTACTTCCGCATCGTCGGCCGCTTCGACCGGCCCGCCGACCTCGCGGCCGCCCTGGACCGGGGCCGCGCCACGATCGGCGTCGAGATCCCTCGTGGATTCGCACGCGACCTCGCCGCGGGACGCGGCGCCCGCGTCCAGATCCTCGTCGACGGAACGAACTCGAACACCGGGACCGTCGCGCAGGGATACGCCACGCGAATCGTGCGGGAGTTCGGGGCGCGCGAGGCGATGCGCGCCCGCGGCGGGAGCGGCATCTCACCCCAGGACGCGGCCGCGATGGCGTTCCCGGCGGGATCGGCAATGCACACCTCGGGCGGGGGTACGGGCGGACTCGCCGAGGCGCCGGCTGCAGCGGGAATCGTCGAGCATATCGCCGCGGGCCGGGTCGAGCTTCGCGCACGGGCGTGGTTCAACCCCGAGCTCACGAGCCGGGCCTACAACGTCCCCGCCGTGATCGGCGCGATCCTCATGCTCACGTGCCTCCTCCTCACGGCCCTCGCCGTCGTCCGGGAGCGGGAGCTCGGAACGCTCGACCAGCTCACCGTCACACCGATCTCGCCCGGCGAGCTGATCCTCGGGAAGACGATCCCCGTCGCGGCCATCGCCGTCATCGACCTCGTCCTGATCGCCGCACTCGCCGTACTCTGGTTCGAGGTCCCGCTCCGCGGCTCGCCGCTCACGCTCCTCGTCGCCTCCAGCGTCTTCATCCTGGCGAGCCTCGGACTCGGCCTCCTCATCTCGACCGTCTCCCGCACCCAGCAGGAGGCGTTCATGGCGATGTTCCTGATCTTCCTCCCGACCATCGTACTCTCGGGCTTCATGTACCCGATCCACTCGATGCCCGCCTTCTTCCGCACCCTCACGCTCCTCAACCCCATGCGCCACTTCCTCGAGATCGTCCGCGCGATCTTCCTCGAGGGCGCCGGGCTCGCGGAGATCGCGCCCCAGCTCACGGTGATCGCCGCCATGGCCGCCGCCGCCCTCGGGTTCGCGACGAGGAGGTTCCCCAGGACGCTGAGGTGAGCCGGCGTCCTCCCGCGCGAAGCGCCTGGCGGACGAGCCGCACCCCGGATGGCCCGCGCTCCGGACGACCCGTGCCCCGGGCGACCCGTGCCCCCGCAAAGGCCGCACTTCTGTGCCCAATGAACGGTAGGATGTGCCCAATGAGCGGCAGGTCGTGCCCGGACGGGCCGGGAACCTGCTCCCCTGGGCCTGACCGATCCGGTCGATCTCCCACGGATTCGTCGCTCGGGCGACTCCTGGGAGCTTCGCCTTACATGGTGCGGCGATTCTCCCGCACGTTGCCGCCGGCTCCGTTCTCCGGGAGATCGACCGCAATCATTGAGGACGATCTCCCGGAGATCGTTTTCGGGGCCGACCTCCGGTAGATTGTACAGACAGGGAGATCGCTCGGTCGAAGGCACGTTTCACCGGGGAATCGATCCGTCTGAAGACCGCTTCAGAGGAGCGCTCGGCCCGTCGGGTGCGTGCCGGCAGCGATGCCCGAGCGGCGAGGTCCAACCTCACGGGCCACCCGATCCGACCATCAGAAGAGGATCCGGTACGTTACCGCGAGGTTCCGCCCGGGGCCCGGCGCGAAGTCCTTGATCCGGCTGGTCGCCTCGCGATGCGGTGAATTCCTCAGGTTGTCGATCCGGAGCCCGATGGAGTGGAGCTGCCGGCCGGCCCGGAACCGGTAGCCGGCGTGGACACGGAGCATCGTATGCGCGGGCGTGGGCATTTCGTCCGCCTCGCCGATCCGGTCCTGTCGGAACTCGTGGTGCACGTCGGCACCGACGGAGAGCGTCCCGTCATCCCACCGGACCTGCGCACCCAGGCGCGGCGGCGGCATGTAGGAGAGCGGCGTCCCGTCCGCCCGCTCGGCGCGGACCAGGTCGCCCATGGCCCCGACGACGAGCGCGTCCCCGAGCTGCCACTCCACCGATCCCTCGATCCCTTGGAGCGTGGCCCGATCCTGGGCATAGGCGAGGACCGGGATTCGGGCGCCGTGCAGGACCGTGTCGCCACGGGCCGCGAGGTGGACGTAATTCTCGAAGCGGTTCCGGTAGACCGTGGCCTGGCCGGTCCATCGGTCACGGCGGACGCGGAAGATCGCCTCGACCGCGATCCCGCGCTCCGCCTCCAGGGTGGGCGAGCCGTACTCCATCGCACCCGTCCCGGCGTGGAAGGCGCCGGAGTACAGCTCTTCGACGGTCGGCGCCCGGAACGAACGGGCCACGCTCAATCCCGTGGAACCCCCCTCCAGGATCGGGACGCGAAGCCCGACGGAGCCGGACCACGCACGGTAGGCCCGCTCCCGACCGGGGCCGAAACCGGGGCTCGTGCGGGACGCGATCCGATACCCGTCCAGCCGCCCACCGAGCTGGAGCGTGGGGCCGTCCCGGACCAGCGCGATCTCCTGGAAGCCGAAGACGCCGACGCCCCGGGAGTCCGCGGGCGGCGTCAGCGCGCTCGGCCCCTTCGCCGCATAATGTTTGCCGAGCACGGAGACGCCCCACGCTCCTTCCGTCAAGCGACCGACTTCGCCCTGATAGACCAGAAGATTCACCGTCCACGTCTCCAACGCGAAGGTCTGGAGCGGTCCGGACGACGCGGCGTCCAGCTCGTCGTGACGGTAGTCCTGCACCGTCGCGTCGAGCTGCAGGCGGGGGAGGAGGGCGCGGCCGGTGCGGAACTCCACCCGCCCCAGCGCCTCGCGCCGCGAGCCGTCCAGTTGAACGGGCGGCGCGCCCGGCGGCTGGGGGATGCCGTACCGGAAGTCGTAACCACGGACCGCGCCGCTCGCCACGAGTCGATCCCCGATGTGACCGAACCCGACGGCGCCGTTCCAGCTCCTGGACTGCGTGTTCGTGAGGCGACGGCCGAGCGCGGGATCCTCGGGGATCCGCTGATCGCCGACCCGCCGGACGCCGCCACGGGCAAGGAAGACCCAGGGCCCGGACAACGGCAGAACCGCCCTGAACGAACCCGAGCCACCGGGCTGCGCCGTCTCCGACTGCAACGCGAACACACCCTCGAGCCTGTCCGGCCGATGAGACAGCAGATCGCCCGAGACCACGTTCACCACGCCGCCCAGTGCGTTGTTGCCGTACAGGAGCGTGGCGGGACCCCGGACGACCTCGATCCGCTGGGCCGAGAGCGGATCGATCGTGACCCCGTGGTCGTCCGCCGAGCCCGCCAGATCCCCCGACCGCTGGCCATCCTGGAGGAGAAGGACCCTGTCGCCGGTCAGACCCCGGAGCACGGGCATCGCCGCAGCCGGACCCTGGGAACGGACCGCGACGCCCGGCTGACCGCGAAGCGTCTCCGCGACCGTACCGCCCAGCTCTCGCTCCAGCGCCCCACCCGAGAGCACCGTCGTGGCCTGGACCACGGCTTCCGGATCACCACGACCGGGGACCGCGGTGACGCTGAGACCCGGCAGGACCAGCGGCGTGGCACGGAGCGAGACCTCGACGAACACGGCGCCACCCCCGGAAGGGACCTCCACATCGAGACGCTCCGGCGCATACCCGACCGATACGACCCGAAGGGGATGTCGACCGGACGGGACCGACCGAAGCACGAAACGACCCTCACCGTCCGTCCACGTCGAAAGCCCGAGCGACGGGAGCTCGACCCCGGCCCGAACGACCGCACGGCCCTCACCGTCCCGGACGAAGCCCACGACCTCGCCACGGACCTGCGCGAACACCGGGCTCCGGAGCCCGGCCGCCAACACGAGAACCAGCGCGACGACAACAACGCCCCCACCCCGCCGGCACCACCTCGAGGCACGACACCGGTCCCGCCACGAGCACCCGACCCCTCGACCCGCCCGGCGACTCCGCTCTCGCATGCTCCACCTCTCCGAGACACAACCGATCGAACCGTGCCGGAAGATGCCCGACACAAAACACCAATTTCGGATAGACTACATTCTATTTTGTTCGCCGTCAACAACGGGCGGGAAAGGGCGGCACGGACTGGCGTAACCGGCCAGATGTGGCGACATTGTCGGTAGGGTCCGGCCTCGAGGAGTCCACCCGGTCCGGAGTGACCTGGAGCCCGCGGGATCCGGAGAGACCTGGAGCCCACTGGATCCGGAGGGACTCGAGGCCCGCGGGGGCCCGGATCCCGCGGGGCCCGGCGGGTTGGATCGGCAGGCGATCGAATGGGGACGGGACCCGGGGCCCCCGCGCTTACGGTATAGGCACGAGCGTGTGGGGGTCCGCTCACACGGACGGGAGACGCGAAGGATGCGGAGCAGGCGAACGACGGAGGAGTACACCGCCCCGGTCGAGGACTACCTGAAGACGATCTACGAGCTGGAGCGCCTGTCAGGGGCCGCGGCGACGACGGACATCGCGGGCCGCCTCGACGTCGCGCCTGCCTCGGTGAGCGGGATGATCCGCCGCCTCGCCGACCAGGGTCTCCTCGAGCACGAGCCCTACCGTGGCGTCCGATTGACGGACGAAGGGCGTCGCGTCGCGCTCTGCACGATCCGTCGCCACCGCATCCTCGAACTCTACCTGACCGAGCGGCTCGGGTTCGCGTGGGACCGTGTCCACGACGAGGCAGAGCGCCTCGAGCACGCCGCCTCCGAGGAGCTCATCGACCGGATGGCCGCCGCGCTCGGCGAACCGACGACCGACCCGCACGGCGCCCCGATCCCGACGCGGGAGGGCGAGATCGACGAGGGCGAGACCATCGCGCTCGCCGAACTCGCGGTGGGCGAGGTCGGCCGGATCGCGAGGGTCGAGGACGACGACCCGGCGTTCCTCCGCTACCTCGACGAACTCGGCCTCGTTCCCGGCTCCGTCGTCCACATCCTCGACGTCGCACCCTTCAGCGGTCCGATCACCCTCCAGCTCGAGGGAGCGGAGGGCGAGAAGCGCATGATCGGCCGCCCCGTCGCCCACGCGCTCCGCGTCGAACGCGTCTCCTGAACGCCCCGGCCCCGCCGCCCCTTGAGTCTCCCCCTCTCGAACCCCAGATTAAGGCTAGTCTAAAATCGCCGCGCAGGTGCGGAGAGCGGTGAGCGATCGTTTCGAGGGAGGCGTAGTCGATGCACGATCCATGGGCAGCGCTTCTCATCTTCGGTATCGTGTCGGCGCTTGCGGCCGTGATCTTCTGGCCCAGGCGCGGTCTGCTGTCGCGCTTGCAGGCTCGCGGCGTCTCGGAGCGTACCCGCGTCGAGGATGCGCTCAAGCACCTCTATGACTGCGAGTATCAAGGTCTACCCTGCACGGCGGAGAGCCTTGCCGGCGTCCTGGGCATCTCACGGGGTCGTTCGATGCAGCTCCTCGCGCGGTTGAAGGCGAGGGGCCTGGCCCGTTCCGCGGGTGCGATGGTCGAGTTGACGGAACCCGGCCGCCTGTATGCGCTGCAGGTTATCCGTAGCCATCGTTTGTGGGAGCGTTATCTGGCGGACCGGACGGGCCTGGAGCCCTCGGAGTGGCACGCCGAGGCGGAGCAGCGCGAGCACACGCTCACCCCATCGGAGGCGGACGCCCTCTCGGCGTCTCTGGGTCATCCGCGCTACGATCCTCACGGCGATCCGATCCCGGGTGCGGACGGCTGGATGCCCCCGGCGGCGGGGATCCCGCTCACGACGCTGTCGGTCGGCGACGCGGCGGCGATCGTGCACCTGGAGGATGAGCCCCCGGAGGCGTATGACCGGCTCGTCCGTGCCGGTCTGGGTCCCGGCACGCGGCTGGAGGTCCTGTCGTCGAGCGCCGGCGAGCTCCGGATCCGTGCATCGGGCCGGGAGCACGTGCTGGACCCGGTCGTCGCGTCGAAGATCTCGGTCGAGCGTCTCCCCACGGGCGGCGGCCCGGAGCCGGATGTGGAGACGCTCGCGGTGCTTCGCCCCGGCGAGTCTGCGCGCGTCGTCCGGATCTCGGCGGCGTGTCAGGGTCCGCAGCGTCGTCGTCTCCTCGACCTCGGCGTGGTCCCGGGCACCCGGATCACGGCGCGGCTGCGCAGTGCGGCCGGCGACCCGGTCGCCTACGAGATCCGCGGCGCGCTGATCGCGCTCCGGAGGGAGCAGGCCGAGTGGATCCTGGTCCGGCGAGAGGATCCGGCCGCGGCGGCCGTGCAGTCCGGCGCGGGATCGGATTCGGCCCACGGGGTTCGGGAGGGGTGAGGGTGATGAATACGACGACGACCCCGGCCCGTCACGGCCGCCGCGCGTCCCGCCGGGGCGCGAACCTGGTCCGTCTTGGCCTCAACCCGTCGGGCCCGTGGGACTACCTGATCGCGCTGGCCGGGAATCCGAATACGGGCAAGAGCACGATCTTCAACGCGCTGACCGGGCTGCGCCAGCACACGGGGAACTGGCCGGGGAAGACGGTCACGCGGATGGAGGGCGCCTTTGCGCACGAGGGCCGCAAGGTCAAGATCGTCGACCTTCCCGGCACGTACTCGCTCCAGGCCGCGACGGTCGATGAGGAGGTCGCCCGGGACTTCATCCTCTTCGGCGGACCGGACGTCGTGGTCATCGTCGTCGACGCGACCCGTCTCGAGCGGAACCTGAACCTCGTCCTCCAGATCCTGGAGATCACGGACCGCGTGGTCGTCTGCCTGAACCTCATGGACGAGGCGAAGCGCCACGGGATCGCGATCGACCCGGACCGTCTCTCGGCCGAGCTGGGCGTGCCCGTCGTCCCGACCGCAGCACGGCGTGGCGAAGGGATCGATGACCTGCTCCGCGTGGCGATCGCCGTCGCCTCGGGCGAGACGAGGCCGACCCCCTTCCGGATCCGTCGGCACCCCGGCCCGGTCGAGACCGCGCTCGGCGAGCTGGTCCCCATGCTCGAAGCGGCGTTCCCCACCCTCGACAACGCGCGCTGGGTCGCGCTCCGGCTGCTGAACGGCGATGAGCGGGTCGAGCGCGCGGTCCGGTCCGGCGAGATCGGGCGGCTCGTGGGCTCCGGGTCGCCGGTCCCCGCGGCGCTCGGCGGCGCATCGAGCGCGAACGGGGAGGGACGAGGGAACGGGACGGCAGGTCCCGGCGGAGGAGGACCCGGCATCCGGACAGCAAGCGCCGCGGCGACGGTGATGGCCGGCGCGACCGCGGGCCGGGCGCCCGCGGGGGTGGAGTCCGCATCGCATGGGCGGGCGGACGCCCCGGAGCCGTCCAGCCCACCCGGGCTCGCCGGCGCGGTGGACGCCGCCCTGATCCTCGAGCGCGCGTCGGAGCTGCGCCGCACGCTCCCGCCGGATTTCCACGACGCGCTCATGGAGAGCATCTACACGGAGGCGCACCGGATCGCGGAGCGCTCGATGGCGAGGGGCGTCAAGAAGGCGCGGTTCGACCTCGACCGTACCCTCGACCGGCTCCTGACCGGGAGGTGGACGGGGTTCCCGATCATGCTCCTCCTCCTCATGGTCGTCTTCTGGATCACGATCAGCGGGTCGAACGTGCCGTCGGAGCTCCTCGCCTCGCTCTTGCTCGGGAAGGTGCACCCGTTCCTCCTCGGCCTCGGCGAGACGCTCCGGTTCTCGTGGTGGCTGAGCGGGTTCCTCTTCGACGGCGTCTACCTCGGGACCGCCTGGGTGGTGAGCGTGATGCTGCCCCCGATGGCGATCTTCTTCCCGCTCTTCACGCTACTCGAGGACTTCGGCTACCTGCCCCGCGTCGCCTTCAACATGGATTCCCTCTTCCGTCGCGTCGGCGCGCACGGGAAGCAGGCGCTCACGATGAGCATGGGCTTCGGGTGCAACGCCGCTGGCGTCGTCGCGACGCGGATCATCGACAGCCCGCGGGAGCGGCTCGTCGCGATCCTGACGAACAACTTCTCGCTCTGCAACGGGCGCTGGCCGACCCAGATCCTGATGGCGACGATCTTCCTCGGCGCGCTCGTGCCCGCGCACCTGGCCGGACTCGTCTCCGCCGCGGCCGTCGTCGGGATCGCGCTCCTCGGGATCGTGATGATGTTCTTCTCGTCGTGGCTGCTGACCCGGACCGTGCTCCGGGGCGAGGCGAGCACCTTCAGCCTCGAGCTGCCGCCGTACCGGCCGCCGCGGCTCTTCCAGACGCTCTACACCTCGGTCATCGACCGCACGCTGATCGTGCTCTGGCGCGCCATCGTCTTCGCCGTACCCGCCGGCGCCGCGATCTGGTTGAGCTCGAACCTGCACATCGGCGGCGTGAGCGTGGCCGAGCACCTCATCCGCTGGCTCGACCCGCTCGGCGTCCTGATCGGGTTGAACGGCGTGATCCTCCTCGCCTACATCGTCGCGATCCCGGCGAACGAGATCGTGATCCCGACGATCCTCATGCTGACCGTGCTGACGACGGGGCTGGACGGCGGCGCGGGCGCAGGCGTCATGTTCGAGCCCGAGAGCATCGGCGAGATCGAGACGCTCCTCGCGGCAGGAGGCTGGACGGTCCTGACGGGCGTCTCGCTCATGCTCTTCAGCCTCCTCCACAACCCCTGCTCGACGACGATCTTCACGATCTACAAGGAGACGGGGAGCCGGAAGTGGACCGCCGTCGCGACGTTCCTCCCCCTCGCGCTCGGCTTCCTGACCTGCTTCCTCGTGGCTCAGGTCTGGAGGATCCTTGCGTGAGGTTCGATCCGGGAGGTCACGCCCCCGGTTCCGGTGACCGGAGGAAAGAGGCCGAGACCTGCCGCGCCGGCCGCTGGATCCCCTCGCCGGCCGCGTGGTGCGGCGGCAGCGGGATCGGCAGCCGGCCCGTGATCGGGATCGTGCCGACGAGCGCCCGCGCCGCGGCCCGCTGGCTCACCTCGACGCCGCTCCAGGCGAGGAGGTAGGTCGGGACCGACGGGAACGAGTCGAGCAGGTAGGGGCTGCCGAACGAGACGACGACGACCGGCCGCCCGTCGGCGGAGAGCGCCTCGACCCACTCGCCGAACCCGCCCCCCGCGCCGATCGTGCCCCGGTAATCCCGTGGCGAGACGAAGGCGGAGACGACGACCACGTCCGCCGAGTCCGCGCGGGTCCGCAGCGCCTCGAACTCCGCCCCGGTCGTCCGGTCGTCGACCCGCGCGGACGACACGGTCACCCCCGCGCCCACGAGCGCGGCGTTGAACGCCCGCCCGGCGACGAGGTCGCTCGCCTCGGCGTAGACGACGGAGAGGACGCGGCGCCCGGGCTCGAGCGGGAGGAGCGCTCGCGTGTCCCGGGCCAGCGTGATCGAGCGCTCGGCGATCGTGCGGGCGACGGCCGTGTGCGCCCTCGTCCCGACGACGCGGTCGACCGCCTCCAGGTCGACGAGCCGGCCCCGGTGCAGCCCCGCCCTCGCCTTCGCCTCCAGGATCCGCCGGACCGACGCGTCGATCCGGGCCTCGCTGATCCGCCCGGCCTCGACCACGGCGACGACGGTCGCGATCGCCTCGCGCACATCCCGCGGCATGAGGAGCACATCGGCGCCCGCCTCGATCGCGAGGACGAGCGGCTCCGTCGCGCCATACCGCTTCGAGATCCCGCCCATCGTCATCGCGTCGGTGTAGAGGACGCCGTCGAAGCCGAGCTCGTCCCGGAGCACCCGGGTCATGAAGAGGGGCGAGAGCGTCGCCGGCGGCGCGTCGTCGCCCTCGACGCCGATCACCGCGATGTGCGCGGTCATGATCCCATCGGTCCCGGCCTCGATCGCCGCGCGGAACGGCGGGAGCTCGACCGCGTCGAGCCGGGCCCGGTCGGCGCGGATGACGGGGAGATCGATGTGCGAGTCGACCTCCGTGTCGCCGTGGCCGGGGAAGTGCTTGCCGGTCGTCATGAGCCCGGCCTCGTGCGCGCCGCGGATGTAGGCGACTGCGAGCCGCGAGACGAGCGCAGGGTCCGCGCCGAACGACCGCGTGTTGATGATCGGGTTCAGCGGGTTCGAATTCACATCCAGGACCGGCCCGAAGGTGACGTGCACGCCGACGGCGCGCGCCTCACGGCCGAGGACGCGGCCGAGTTCGTAGGCGAGCGAGTCCGAGCCCGCCGCGCCGAGCGCCATCGTCGAGGGGAACGCGGTACCGCCGCCCTGAGGGAGCAGGTGAGGGAGCGAGTAGATCCCGGCCATCCGCATCCCCGGCCCGTTCTCCATGTCCGACGCGACGAGGAGCGGGACCGCCGCAAGGCGCTGCAGCGCGTTCAGCTTCGCCGCGTAGCTGTGCGGCATCCCGACCGAGAGGACGAGCCCGCCGACGCCGTCCTCCTCGACCCACCGGCGGACGCGCTCGAACTCGGGCGAGTCGAGCGCGGTATAGTCGGCGCCGACCCACGGCATGACGAGCTGCGCGACCTTCTGCCGGAGCGAGAGGCCGGCGAGGGTGCGCTCGACCCACTCCACGGCGGCGGGCGGGAGCGCGGTCCCGGCGCCGACGATCGGCTCCCCGAGCGGGCGGACCGCCGCACCCGCAGCCGCGGGCGAAGTCGGGGATTCGACCGGTGCCGCGGCAGGGGCGCATGCGAGGAGCAGGACGGCGCACGGAGCGGTAAGTTTGCGATTCATGATCGGGGCCAGATCGTGACGTACGCGGCGAGCGAAGAGGGCCGGCAGGGCTCCGGCCAGCGACCGGTGAGCCTTGCCGACCCTCCCTACAGGATCCACCGGGCCCGTACGGCGCCCGCCTACCGGTTCGATGTCAGATCCAGGAACGGACGCGTGGCGTCCGTCGTGGAGGTGACCGTCATGTCGCCGCGCGCACCGATCGTGTAGACCTTCTTGATCGCGAACGTGACGTTCGTGCGCACGATCACGTCCTCGTCCGAGCCGGCGTACCGCGCGGCGAGGTCGTACACGCCGTTCGGCACCGGAACGAACGGGCCGGCGGACTTGTACGCGACCTCGCCGCCGATGACGTACTCCTCCCCCGTCGTCCGCTCCTTGATGTACAGCGTCAACGGCTCCGCATTGGCGATGGCGTGGACGAGCCGGACGTAGGCCCGCGTGTAGTCGATCTCCTCCGGGAAGTCGTCCTCGACGATGAAGGCGTCGACCGACTTGGCGACCGTATCGTAGAAGCCGCTCTGGTAATACGAGTACTTCTTCCCGGCGACGATCGTCACGTCCAGGCTCGAGATCGGCCGGTCCTTGTCCTCCGCCGCGGAGATCCGCCCGGAGAGCGTGTACTGGCCCGGGTCGATCCCCGTATAGTAGTCGCCCGCCCCGACGTTCCCGTACGTGACGCCCGAGGTGGATTCGACCGTGTCGCTGGAGAGGACCGCCGTCATCTTCCGGTCGTTGGCGTAGAAGTTCACCGGCGGCGCGCCCACGCCGAAATTGAAGAACTTGATCTGCGATTCGGGCAGCGGGCCCGTGATGTCCTGCACGGCGTTCTTCTCGCAAGCCGCCAGCGCGGCGGCGCAGAGGAGCGCTGTGAATGCTCTATCGAGTCTCATGGCCAATCACGGTTCGAGGATCCAGAGCGGCTTCGTGTGGTAGTCGATCTCATCGCCGCCGATGGCTTTCAGCGCATCCAGGTTCCACACGTACTCGGAGTTGTAACGCGGCCGCAGGCGGTACACCCACTTCCCACCGTTGTCGGGGTAGAGCTGGCTTGGCGGCGAGAATCCGGGATAGACCTGCTCCCCGGTCTCCGGGTCGACTCCCGTGTAGTGGTAGCGGCGCATGTCCATCCACTGCTCGTTGAAGGCCCACGCCCACTGGGCGATGTACTTCTGCGACATGATGTGCGTGAGCGTGAGCTGCTCCGGATCGGTCGGCACAACCCGAGGGTCGGAGAGGAACGCCTCCTTCTCCTCCGCCGTGATCGACGAAGGCCACTGGCCATCGTCCCGGTTGCGCTCGTTGACGAAGTCGATGTGCGCCGAGATCCCGTTCCGGTACGCCTCCAGCGCGAGCGCCTTGTCGCCCATCCGGTACGCGGCCTCCGCCTTGACGAACTGGAGCTGCGCGTACGTCATGGCCGGCATCTTCACATGGTCGGCGAAGACGTAGAGTCCGGGTTCGAGCAGCCCGCCGGTCCCCGGGTACCCGAACGGGTTGTTCGGACGCTGGTCCTCGGGGAGCGCCGTGAGCGGGCTGCTGACCTCGATGTCGAGCCCGCGGTACTCGCCGTCCGGCGAGGGCGAGAGCATGCGCGTCATGCGCGGGTCCACGGCCCCGAAGACCGACCCATCCATGAGGCTGACGATGAACTGCGACTGGCGGTAACTCGTGAAGTTGTTGCGCTGCCGCCCGAGGAAGTTCCGGTCGTCGTTCTGCGTGCCGGGGAAGGAGAGCAGTGCGTCATCGGCGTTGCTGATGAACGACTTGTCGACCTCGGCGATGACCGCCGCCGGGTCGTAGAGCTCCGGCTTGTTCGTGTAATGGCTGAGGTTGATCGCCTTGAGGCCGTGCGCGAACTTCAGCCACTTCTCGCGGTCGCCGTTGTAGATCTTGTCGCCGCGGGCGAGGTACGAGGCATCCACCGCGCCGTCGGTCCGCTCGAGGTAGGAGATCGCGTTGTCGAGCAGCCGCCGGACCTCTTCGTAGACGAACTCCTGGTCGTCGTAGTTGAACTTCAGCTTCGTCTGGTCGAAGGCCTCGCGGACGATGATCTCGCCGTGCAGGTCGGTCAACGCCTGCCACCCCCACGCCTTCAGGATGTAGCCGACGCCGAGGAGGTCCCAGCGCTCCTCGCGCTCGGCGATCTCCATCATGTCGATGAGGTTCTGACCGAACGACCAGTAGACATCGCGCCACTGCTGCCCGCCGGCGTCGCTGGACTTGGCGTAGCCCATCTGACCCCACACCGAGCGCGTCGTCGGGAGGAGCTGCTGCGTGTACTGGGCAGTGTAGCGGCCGTCCCAATGCTGCCCCGTCACCATCCAGTGGAGCATGGGCGGCAGGTACAGATTCGCCGCGACCCGCTCGGGCGCATTCGGGTTCGTGTTGACATCGAGGAAGTTTTCGCACCCTGCGAACAGGCATACGAGGCCTGCGAGGAGTGCTGCCTGTCTCGGTCTCATCGGCTAGCCCCTTCTCAGAACGAGGTCCTCAGGCCGAAGTTCAGCCCGCGCGGTGTGGGGAAGTTGCCGTAGTCGACGCCCACGGAGCCCGATCCGCCGACCGCGGCGGTGTTGGCGTTGGCCACCGGATCCAGCCCGGAGTAGTTCGTGAAGAGCAACAGGTCCGTGGCCGTGATGAAGACGCTCGTCCTGCCGAAGCGTTCTTCCGGCAGCCGGAAGCTCAGGGTCACGTCACGCAGCCGCAGCCAGTTGATGTCCCGCTCGATGAAGAGCTCTTCGCTCATCGAGGAGTAGAACCCGGTGTTGATCGCGGGCGTGACGACGATCGAGTTCGGCGTCGGGTTGTCGGTGTCCTGCTTCCCGTCACGCAGCACGCCCTTGATCACGCGCGGCTTCTCGCGGTCGAGCGTCCGGGGCGTGAGGCCCCGCACCGTCAGGTAGTGCTGGGTCGCGTTCAGGATGTCTCCGCCCTTGCGGATGTCCCACAGGACGCTGAGCGTAGCGCTCCGGTAGGTCAGCGTGTTCGTGATGCCGATGGTGAAGTCCGGCTGCCGGTCGTAGCCGGCGTCGATGAAGGTCGTCGACCGCTCGGGCAGCCCCGTGGACGGGTTGATCAGCAGGTCGCCGTTCTTGTTGCGGAGGTAGAAGTGGCCCGTGATCGCGCGGGTCGAGGTGCCCGGCTGCACACCGTTCCGCACGTTGCCGTAGAGCCAGGTGTCGGAGTTGTACGACTCCGGCAGCTCGTGCGGGAGCGAGACGACCTTGCCTTCCGCCGACTCGAAGTTGGCGACGATGTTCCAGGTGAAGTCGGGCCTACGGATCGGCGTGCCGAAGACCGTCAGCTCGACCCCCTGGTTGCGCGTCTTGGCGCCGTTCAGGTTGAAGAGGATGAAGCCCGAGCCGTAGCTGCCGCGGATGTCGTTGACGATCTGGTCCTCGGTCTCCTTCCGGTAGACGGTGGCATCGATCCCGAGGCGGCCGTCCAGGAAGCTGAGTTCGGTGCCGAATTCGTACGAGTGGGCGAACTCGGGCCGAAGGTTGAGGTTCGGGCCGGTGAAGCCGTAGCCGTAGCCGCCGTGCGACGTCGTCTTGGACTCGAGCGACGGCCGATAGGCGTAGGGGCGCGCGTCCTTGCCGACCTGTGCGTACGCCGCGCGCAGCTTGCCCGTCATGAAGTTCCCGAGCCTCGGGATCGCGTCCGAGAAGACGAAGCTCGTCGAGATGCCCGGGTAGAAGAACGAGTTGCGCCCCTTCGGGATCGTCGACGTCCAGTCGTTGCGCCCGGACAGGGTGACGTAGAGGAGATCCCTGTAGTCGATCGTGGCCTGGGCGAAGACGCCCACCAGCCGCCGCTGCCTGATGTCCGTCTTGCTGGTGCGGACGGCGGCGTTGTTGACCGAGACGAAGTCCGGCTCGAGGAAGTCGCGCCCCCAGAGCGCGTCGACCGTCGACTGGAAGTCACTGATCTGATTGCCGATCAGGCCGGTGATGCCGATGTCGTCGGTGATCTGGAAGCGGTTGAAGTTCAGCAGCGTCTGGGCGCTGAGGTTCCGCGTGTTGTCGTTCGCGACGTCGATGGTCCCGTTGTTGTTGATCCCGTACGCACTCTCCGGGTGCCGCAGGATCCGGGTCTGGGTGGTGTAGGTGTCCGAGCCGAGGTTCGTCCTGAGATAGCCCCAGCTGAAGGGGGTGAGGACGAAGCCGAGGTTCAGGATGATGCGGCTGTTCAGCCCGCGGATCTGGTTCTTGTTGACGTTGAAGTACGGGTTGTCGATCTCGCCGGACGCCGCCGGGTTCACCCTCCGCCGCGTGCCGGCGGGTGTGAGCCACACGCTGGCGTCGTCCGTCTGCGGCCAGACCAGCAGGCCGAGGAGCGGGCCGCCGGCGCCCTTGAACGGATGGTTGTTGTCGCTGTAGCTGTACTGGCTGCTCAGGTCGACGTTGAGCCACGACGTGACCTGGGCCTGGCCGGCGCCGGAGAGGTTGTAGCGGTCGTAGTAGGTGTTCGGGACCACGCCGTTCTGCTTGACAATCGCGCCCGAGACCCGGTAGTTGACGCTGTTGTCCGGCGCCGCGCCGCTGAAGGTCAGGTTGTGCCGGTGCGTCACCGCCGTACGGAAGAAGTTGCTCACGTTGTCGTAGAACTGCGTCCCCGGCTCGTACGGCTCGCCCCAGTAGAGCGTGTTGAAATTGTCCGGATCCGACGGGCCGTAGACGCGCTGGATCTCGGGCCTCGCCCGCATGCTCTCGACGCGGACGGAGCTGCTGTAATCGAAGCCGCCCATCCCGGCCCGGCCGCGTTTCGTGGTGATGACGATGGCGCCGTTCGCCGCGTCGATCCCGTAGAGCGCGGCGGCCTCGGGGCCCTTGAGCACGACGATGCTCTCGATGTCCTCGGGATTGAGGTCCGCGGCGCGGTTCGTGAAGTCGACGCCGCGGTTCTCGAAGGAGACCGTCGACCCGGCGAACGAAGACGCGAGCACGCCGGTGTGCAGCGTCTTGTTGTCCATGGGCAGCCCGTCAATGATGAAGAGCGGCTGATTGCTGCCGCTGATCGAGCTGACGCCGCGGATCGTGATCTGCGAGGACGCGCCGGGCACGCCCGAGGTGCTCGCGACCTCGACCCCGGCGATGCGGCCCTGAAGTGCGTTGATGAAGTTCTCGCGCTGCGTCTCGGCGACGACGGCGCCCTGCACGGTCTGCTGCGCCGTGCCGAGCGCCCGCTGTGAAGTCGTCTGGCCCAGCGCCGTGACCACGAGCTCGTCGAGCGCGATCGCCGACTGCGCGAGCTGGAGCTCCGCACGCGCCATTTCCCCCGGCACCACGGTGATCCGCATCTCGGCCCGCTCGAAGCCGATCATCTGGGCACGCACCGTGTGCGTCCCGGCCGGCACGCCGACGAGCAGGAATTCACCCATGGCGTTGGTCACCGCGCTGCGGCCCGTGCCCGGCACGGAGATCTGGACGCCGGCGAGCGGCTGCTGGGAGTCCGCGTGAGTGACCTTGCCACGCACGGTTCCGGTCGACTGCGCCGCGAGGGGAAGCGCCGCCGCGCATACGAACAGGAGTGTCAGGGCCGCGGCGACGGCTGGGCGGGGGCACCTCGATGGCCGACGGATGTAACCCTGTTGCATGTGTGTCTCCTACAAACGCCTGGTATCTTGGACGGGAAAGCGATGGAACGAACCCGGATACAGCGTTGTCTGGAGTACAGGGCACCTCCTTTCGTAGCCGGGTGACGGAGGGCGAGCGGGCGTTCCGGGCAGCGCGCGTCCTGGGGCGGCGAGCGCTGCCGGTGCGAGGATCCGGAGCTGCCGGGCGCAGGCCGGAACTCCGTTACTGCTAACGGTACCGACCGCCGGGGCCAGGGTCAAGAAAAATTTTTGAGTGCCGCCTACGCCCTCGGCGACGCCGCCATCGCGGCGAGGAGGTACGTCAGGTTCGCGGTCCCATCCATGATCGGCTCGTTCGTCGAGTAGTCGCCGAAGTCGTCGTGGTAGACGATGTGGCCGGTGTTGAACGGCGCGTACTCGTCGGGCTCGAAGAGCCGGATCCCGCGCAGGTTTTCGAAGATCGAGCGGTAGACGGGCCCGTCCACGAGTCCGCCGGTCTGGGTCTGGACGCCGAGCTCGCGCGCGACGACGGAGTGCGGGTCCCGGGGCGAGCGGCCGTCGGCCGGGAGGCCGATGACCATGCTCGTGCCCCACGGGTTCGTGCCGAAGAGCCAGTCCAGCGCGGCGGTCTCGTATTCGAGGAACCGCTCATCACCCGTCATCCGTCGGTAGAGATACGCCTGCGTGGCGAAGCTCGTCATCAGGTTGTTCGAGCACCAGATGAAGGGGATCCCGACGCGGAACCCGTTGTCGGCCTTCGCGATGATGCGCTCGAGCCCTTCGCGGTAGAACGCGGCCATCATCCGTTTCACCGCGTCATCGCCCAGGCGCCAGACCTCGTGGTGGCCGTTGTTGTGCCACGGGTACCACTGATAGTGGTTCGCGGTGTCGGCGCCCATCCACGGGGTCACGGGCTCCTGCTCCGCGTACTCGACGGCCTCGCTCAGGTACCGGGCTTCGCCGGTCAGTGCGAAGAGCTGAGCGGCGGCGAGCTCCATGTCGTCGACCCAGTTGTCCTCCTCGTAGAAGTACGGCGCGCCGCCCGGCGCGGTCTGGCAGACGCCGGGGTACCGGCGCCCCAGCTCGTAGGCGGCGACGGCCTTCTCGGCCAGGACCCGCGCGAACTCCGGGTCGCGCTCGCGCCAGCTCATCGCGCCGACCGCCATGGCGGAGGCGACCTTCCCGGCGGTCGACGCGTAGCCGTTCGCGCGGTTCCGGTGCTGGAGCAGCCCCTGCGGCCGCCCGGTGCACGAGTAGACCGGGCGGAATCCGCCCCGGCCCCATCCGTAGTCGGACGAGTCGGTCGTTGGCAGGTCGAGGAACGCGTGGTCCCGGTCGTCGCCGAGCTGGTTGAGGAGGAGGTCGTCCTCCGGGTACATCCGGACCAGCCATTCGAGCCCGTGCCTCGCCTCGTCGAGGATGTCCGGCACCCCGTTCGCGCCGGGCAGCCCGTCCGCGTCGAAGGCGTCGCCGAAGGCGGCCGGGTGGTCGCGGTGCGCCATCAGCATGACGAACGTCGCGTTCGCGCTCGTCATCACGTATTGAAGGTAGTCCGCGGCGTCGGCCCACCCGCCGGCGACGGGGATGAACTCGCCGGCCCGGGGGTGGTCGACCAGGATCCCGTCGGTCCGGTGGTGGACGGAATCGCGGAAGAGCGGGTTGTATCCGGAACGTTGCTGGCGCATGTAGGCCAGGAGGGTGTCGGCCGCGCCGGCGTAGACGTCCTCGCCGATCCGGATCCAGGGCGACGCGATCTCGCCGGCGATGATCCGGTACCGGCCCGGCCGGCGGAGCTCGGAGAAGTCCAGCCGGTGCGTCGCCCGGCACGGGCCGAACGGCGCATCGGCCCGGGTCGGCACCGGCCCGAGCACGTTCCTCCCGCTTTCGTCGACGACGCGGAAGTCGCTGAACGACCGCGGCTCGAGCGAGCAGAGGACCGCGACCTTCGGACCGGCCGGCAGGTAGCCGAGCTGGTTGATCCGGATGAAGCTCACGCTGTCCGTGCGGACGCCCGTCTCGAGGGCCGGCGCGCCCGCGCGTGGGGCGGTCGCCGCGGGGCCGAGCGCGTGGGCGGGCGCGTCCTCGGCGTCACGGGCCGGGGATCCGGCGGCCGCCGCTCCCGGCGCCGGGCCCGGCGCAGCGCTGGGAGCCATACGGGCGCACGCGGCGACGAGGACCGCGGCGCCGAGCGCCGCGAGGGGCGAGCGTGACATGATCGTGGCGCGGGTGAGGGCGTACTCGCCGTGGCGTGAGGCCGACCGCCGTGGCCGAGGCGGCCGGGACCGTCCCCATGGTAGGCCGCATCCCCGCGTCCACGCAACGGTCTTGCTCGTCCCGCCCGTGTCGCCGATCTTCCGGCAGGAGAGGACCACGGTCGCGCGGGCGGGGACGACGCTGCGTACCCGGCCGCGCGCCGTGCGAGCGAGCCGGGCGTGCGCGCGCAGGGGAGCGCCCGCGCGCCCCGGCCGACGCCGCCCCAGCCCGTACGCGCTGCCATGTCCCGCTTCGCCACACGACGCCTGGCCCCGCTCGTCGCGCTGCTCCTCCACGCCTGCGATCCGGGCCCGGAGCCGCCGCTCGCGGCGGAAACGGTCGAGGAGCGCGAGGTCGCGCCCGGCGTCGTGCACCGATACCTGTGGAGCGCGGCGGGGCCGTGGGCCGTGCACATCGTCGAGGCTGCGCCCGGCTCCTGCCGGCCGGTCGTCCGGACGTGGAAGGCCGGCGGCGCGCTCGTGGGCCGTGCGCCGACGAGCGCGCTCGCCCGCGAGGCCGAGGCGGCGCTCGGCCGCCCCGTGCTGGCCGCGGTCAACGCCGACTTCTTCAGCTTCGACCCGCCCGGCGTCCCGACGGGCGCGCAGGTCGCGGACGGCGAGGTCGTGCGCGGGCCAGGGACCCGACCGGTGTTCGGGGTCGACGTCGACGGGACGCCCTTCATCGCGACCGTCGAGCTCGACGCCGAGGTGCACACGTCCGCGGGGATGAGCGCCCGGGTCCGCCGGATCAACACCCGGCCCGGCCCGGACGAGATCACGCTCTACAACCGCTTCACGGGCGGGACGACGCCGGCCGACACCGGCGTGGTCGAGGCGATCATCGCGCCGCAGGAGGGGCTGCCGGGCTCGGGGCACGGCGTGGTGAGCGCGTTCGACACCGCGCCGGCCGGGGTCCCGGTCCCGGACGGAGGCGTGGTCCTGGCGGGGCGCGGCCGCGGCGCGGCGTTCCTGCAGCACCTCCTCGAGCCCGGCGACACGGTACGCTGGGAGGTCGCCTTCGATGGGGCGCCGGGCCCGGTGCGCGAGATGGTCGGCGGCTACCCGGCGCTGCTGCGCGACGGCGACGCCCTCGAGACGACGGGCGATTTCGCGACGACGCGCCACCCCCGCACCGCGGTCGGCTGGCGCCGCGACGGGACGCTCCTCCTCGTCGTCGCCGACGGCCGCCAGGACGGGTACAGCGTGGGGATGTCGCTCCCCGAGCTAACCGACCTGCTCCGCTCGCTCGGCGCGGTCGACGCGCTCAACCTCGACGGCGGCGGCTCGACGACGCTGGTCGTCCGCGGCGAGGTCGTGAACCGTCCGTCCGACCCCCAGGGCGAGCGCCCGGTCGCGAACGCGCTCCTCCTCCTCGCGTCCGACTCCGCGCGCTGCCCCGTGCGCTAGCGCTCGCGCCCGGGCTCACACGCCGTCCAGGCTGAGCCAGAGGTGCAGCTTCCAGCTCTGCGGCCCGTCGAGCGCGCGGGCGAGGTCCGCGCGGATCATCCCGTCCAGCGTCGTCGCCCCGATCCCGACGGACCGCAGCGGCGCGTCGAGGGTGATGGCCTCCCGGTCCCCGCCCCACCCCGCGTCGCCGAAGACGGCGATCCGCCCCACGTGCGCGCCGTACCCGAGTTCGGCCCGGGTGCGCCAGAAGGCGTTGCCGCGGGCGGCGCCGTAGTCGTAGCCGCGCAGCGTGAAGGGGCCGCCGAGGTAGAAGAGGCGCTGGACGGGCACATCGCCGACACTCGTGCCGGCGGCGACCTCGAAGCTCGTGGCCAGCGGCCCGAGGGCCGGCAGCCCGGCGCGCAGCGTGAGGGCGGCGCGGCCGAACTCGAAATCGCCGCCCGCGCCGTCCAGGTCGAGCGTCGCGCCGGCGCGCCAGCCGTCCGGCCGCGCGCCCAGTCCACCGGCCAGCGTCAGTTCGGCGCCGAAGAGGTCGGCCCGGTCCGCCGCGATGTTCGGCCGGAACGCGCGGTCCCGGTCCCAGAGCTTCGCGACGGTGAACTCCGCCTCCGTCCGGACCGCCGCCTGGCGCTCCGCGAAGAGGCGGAGCGCATAGCGCTGCGGGCGGACCGCGGAGGGCCGGACCTCCAGCGAGGCGCCCGTCGCCCGGTAGTACTCGCCGTTGTCGCGGCCGATGAAGAACGCGTTGAACGAGTTCCCGAACCCGAAGGCGCGCGACGTGGGATCGACCTCGCGCACGCCGTTGTAGAGCGCGAGACGGTAGTCGCGCGCGAGCGTCGGCCGGGCGACAGAGAACTCGACGTCCGGCCGGGGCCGGGCGAGCGCGAGGCGGCCGGTCGCGTCCATCCGGAGGCGGCCGAGGTCCAGGTCGACGCGCGCACCGATCGACGCGCCCTCCACGCGGTTGTAGCGCAGACCGCCCTCGGCGCCGGGACCCCACGAGAACCTCGGCTCCGGCCGCCGCCACGGCGCCTCGTCGATCCGGCCGAGGAGCGAGGCAAGCGCGCGCACGCGACGCAGCTCGCCGGCCAGCCCGTCGTCCGACTCGTAGATCGTCGGCGACAGCCAGTCGCTGGCCAGGAGCGCCGCGGAGTCCGCGGGCAGATCCACGCGCAGCTCGCGGCCGCAGCGATCGACCCCGATCCCGGTCTCCTCCTCCATCGTCCACCCGCGGCGCCGGGCTCGAGCCGTGTCCGCCGCTGTCGTATCCGTCGCGGCCGTGTCCAGCGCGGCTGTGTCCACCCTCATCGTGTCTCGTTCGGCCATGTTCGGCCGCTGTGCACCCGCCGCCCCGCCCGCGTGGACCGAGTCCTCCGGCGGCTGCGGGCGACCGGGCCCGCTCCCGATCCGGACCGAGATCGCCAGGCCCCCGCCCACGGCGCACGGCGCCCGGCCTCGCGGGTCGCGCTCCGCGATCTCGGCGGCCTTCGTCGTGTCGCCTTCGACCCGGTAGTCCGAATAGGTGAGCGTGTAGCCGAACGGCATCTTCAGCAGCCGTGTGAACTGGAAGACGCCCTCGGCCGCGAGGGTCCTCGGCATCCACCAGCGGAAGTCCCAGAACGCGTATTCGAGCGTGATGTACTCGATCTCGAACCGGATCGGCTTGAGGAGTCCGGGCACGTCCTCCTCCTCCGCGAGGTCGAAGACGCGGGCCGGGCGGATGATCGCCTGGACGACCGCGGCCGTCTCGTCCTCGATCCAGAACGAGCCGCGGAGCAGGTGAGGATCGGAGCGACGCGGGGTGACGCGCAGCTCGACGAGCCGGACGGCGCGGCCGTCCGGGAGGCGGATCTTCGTGGTGTCCCCGGTACGGTAGCGGTAGTGGCGCTCGCCGTCCGGCGCGAGCGGGTTGCGCAGGAAATCGTCGTTCAACCGCAGCAGGAACTCGCTGTTCTCCGGGTCGAACGCGAGGCGGGGCGTGAAGTTGCGGAGCCCCTCCGGGATCTGCTCCGCGGCCTGGACCGGCGGCACGACCTCGCGCGCGCCCAGGACGTCGAGCCGGATGGGGCCCTCTCGCCGCCAGTCGATCCGGGTCGCGGTCTCGCGGAGGAAGAGCGTCCGGTCCCGGCCCGGGACGCGGAGCGCGGCGGAGATCCGTTCGCGCGCCAACGCGGAGTATGCATCGATCGAGCGGTCGACCACCTCCCGTCGTTCCCGGGCGCGGCGGACCAGCTCCCGGGCGGTCTCGTCCTCGTACGCGTCCGCGAGCTGCTCGGCCGTCGGCGGGAGCGACAGGGTGTCGGGCTGCGGACGGACGGGGTCGGGGTCGGGCTGCTGGATGACGAGAACGAGTGCGGCGACAATGGGGAGCATGTGCCTCTCCGTCGGTGGTCGGCCTTCGGGGGAAGGTACGTGGGCCGGGCGGGATTTGTTTCAGGCGGAGCCGCTGCGGGCGGGGCGGGGCGTCGGCGTCGCGCGCGGGCGGCCGGCGGGCGCCGGGCCGGAGCGAGCCGGACGTGACCGGCTCGCCCCGGCTCCCGGGCCGCTACCAGGTCTGGTAGTACCGGTTGCGGTCGTACTCGTTGAAGGGGACGACCTCGACGAGCGGCATGGGCTGCTCGCGGACGAGCCTCATCATCGGGACGCGCTGCGGGCGCGGCTGCCGGGCGCCCGGGCCGGCGGCGCCCCGTCCGGAGCTCACCGTCGCCGTGACCGGCGGCATGACACGCAGCAGGTGGTCGGCGTACCCCCAGGTGATCAGGTTGTCATCCGTCTCCGGCTCCATGATGTAGCAGATCAGGTTGCTCCGCGACTGGGCCGTCGAGACGAAGTACGCCCCGGCCGAGACCTCGACCGTCTCGGTCGACTTCGTCACGCTGACGGACTTCAGGTAGTGGCCCTGGAAGTACTCGTCGCGTCGGACCTCGGTCGCGTCGTAGACTTCGAGCTCGAGCGTCGTCGGCTCGGTGAACCGGTGGACGACGATCCCGTGATCGAGCAGGAGCGGCACGACCTTCGCCATCGAGGGCGGCAGGACGTAGCCGAGCGGGCGCGGCGTGGTCCGCGTGATCTCGTACTTGAGGAAGATGTCGCGCTCCTCGAGCCGGTACCCGAGCGGCGCGTTCTCGTCCCGGATCCAGATCGGCTCGCGGCCCCGCGAGACGAGGCGGTAGTCCAGGACGACGCGGTCGTCCTCGCTGTAGCGCGCGCCGTTGCGGATCGCACGGAGCCGGGCCGCGTTCGTCAACGCGCGGATCTCTTCGCGGCGTTCGGCCGCGATCTCGAGGACGGTCCGCATCAGGATCTCCTGGCCGCGGACCTGGTGGTAGTAGCGCTCCTCCTCGGGGATCTCCTCGAGCCGGGTCCCGTTGTCACGGACGCGGTGCGTGTTGCGCGGCGTCTCGACCAGGATCCCGATCGAGTTGACGAGGCCCGTGTAGACATGGCGCTTGCGCGGCTCGACCGACGTCGAGCCCCAGCCGGCCACGCCGTCGACCGTGCGCTCGCCGGAGTAGTCGAAGCCATCGTAGTCGTGCGCGCGGAGCGCCTGCCGGATCCGCGGGAAGATCTTCTCGTACGGGTACGCGCGCAGCTCCGGATCCGCCGCCGGGTTCAGCGTGCCCTGCCACGTCACGGTGTACGGCGCCGAGCCGCCGTGGTGCGTGTCGAGGTGGATGTCCGGCGTCCACTCGTTCATGACCTTCGTCACGAGTGCACGGATCTCCTGGGACTCGAGCTTGATGTAGTCCCGGTTCAGGTCGAACCCCTCCTCGTTCGTCCTGCGCAGGACCTCGCCGCCATCCGGGTTGATGATCGGGATGAAGAGGACGATGACGTCGTCCAGGATGTGCTTGAGGTCACCGGCGACGAGGTCGCGGGCGACGAGCTGGCTCGCCTCCTTCCCCGCCGTCTCGGGGCCGTGCACCGAGTTCGCGATGAGGACGATCGTCTTCCCGGACCGGACGGCGTCCCGCGGGTCCAGGATCGGGTCGCGGGAGACGACGACGAGCGTGAACTCACGGTCGAGGAGCGTCATCGTCAGCGGGCGGATGCTGACCTCCGGACTGAGTCGTGCGAGTTCGTACCAGAACTCCATCAGCGGCTCGAAGGGCGTCGGCCCGGCCCGGAAATTGTTCTGCTCCTGCCAGGTGCGCGGCCACTCCTGCGCCGACAGGGGGGCCGCCAGCCCGCCGACGGCCACGGCGGCGAGCAGGACCGCGAAGATACTCTGCCTGAGACGGTGCTTCATCGCGCAATTCCTCCCACGATCGGGCGCACCCCATCGGCATCGCCCGGTTTGGATTGGTGGATTGGGGATCAAGCTCGGCCCTCGTGCGGGCGCTGTCAATCTCGACGGCCGGATCAGCGGACGACGCGGCCGGTGCCCCATTCGAGGACCTCGACCCGGACCCGGGCCAGACCCTGGCGGATGAAGCCCAGCTCCTCGGCCGCGCGACGGGACAGGTCCAGGATCCTCCCCCTCACGAACGGGCCCCGGTCCACGACCTGGACCGTGACGGTGCGCCCGTTCTCCAGGTTCGTGACCCGGAGCACGGTGCCGAACGGATAGCTCCGGTGCGCGGCGACCCACGCGTTCCGGTCGTAAGGCACGCCGCTCGCGGTACGACGGTTGTGGAGCCGATCCGAGTAGTAGCTCGCCGTGCCGACCACCGTCTCGAGCGCGGTCGCGCCGGCCGAGCCCGATCCAACGGGCCGGGGCGTCGCCGCGATCGCGGAGGGACGGCCCGAGCACGCGAGCGCAGCGCACCCGATGAGCAGGGCCAGCACGAGCCGCGCGAGTCCGCGGGCGCCCCGGCCGTTGACACGCGTCGTCATGGCCGGGCGGGCGCGGCGGGCGCATGCGTGTAGCGGCACGCGGTCTCCGCGCCGCTCCGTTCGATCGATCCTTCGACCCACTCGGACGGGATCGCGCGCAGGCACTCCTCGAGGGAGCCGTAGTCCGCCGCGCGGAACGAGGGTCCGCTCGACGCCTCCCGGACCAGCGCGACCACGATGGCGCCGGCCACGACCAGGAGGACGGCGAGCGTGATGAGCGTGCTTCGCTTCATGCTTCAACCTCGGTTTCGTCTTCGATCAACGCGCCGGCCCTCCGGGCGCCTCGTCCGGGCCGTGCGCCTCGATCCGGGCCGCGCCCTGGGTGAGGTCGAGGAGCGCGGCACGGAACTCGACGGCCCGCTCGATCGGGACGTCGACCTCGAAGGCCGCCACCGCCTCGTACGCCTCGTCGACGATCCTGGCCTCGTGCTCGGACGCGAGCCGCCGGAACGCAGTGATCGCGCTGTAGTCGAGCGTGATCCGGAGCCGGGTGAGTCGGACGTACTCGCGGGTGGGAAGCGACTCGAGCGCCTGCTGCACCGCTCCGGTGTACGCCCGGACCAGGCCGCCCTTGCCGAGCTTCGTCCCGCCGTAGTACCGGGTCACGACGACCGCGATGTCGCCGACACCGCCGTGGAGCAGGACCGAGAGCATCGGCCGCCCGGCCGTGCCGTGGGGCTCGCCGTCATCGCTCATCCCGACCTCGCCCGTGGAGCCGGGAGGCCCGACGACGTACGCCCAGCAGTTGTGCGTCGCGTCCGCGAACTCGGACCGGACATCGGCGATGAAGGCCCGCGCCGCCTCGACCGTCGGCGCAGCGCCGACCGTCGTGATGAAACGGCTGCGTTCGATCTCCTGCTCGACCCGGTGGCGACCGGCCGGGATGAGATACCGCTTCCCTTGCATACTCCTTCGAGCTCCGGCTCCACCGCCCCATCGGACGTGCGCCGGGGCGCCGGAGGACGGGGGTCCGGGTGACCGGACCCCGGCGTGACCCGCCCCGGCTAACGCTCCACGCCGCCGCGCCCGCGCGCACGCACGACTCCGCACCCGCCCGACAGAGGCGCCGCACGGGTGGGCGGGGCCACGAACGGTCTTGCTGGACTCAGCCATGAGTATGGCCGATCCGGTCCGGTCGGGCAAACAGGGAGGCCGCCCGAGGGGGCGGCCTCTTGCGTCCCAAGCGTCCGGGTACCGCGGGGCCCGGGCCGCGCCCGGCCGCCGGCGGAGAGGTTAGCCGATCACCCGCCCGAGCAGGTAGCCGACGCCGAGGGCCGCGCCGACGCTGAGGAGCGGATGCTCGCGGATCTGGTCGGTCAAGTCATCGCGCATCGCGGCGACGTCGTGTGTGCGCATGTACTCGGCTCCGCGCTCCATCGCGTCGCCCGCCTTGTGCGCGAGCGTGCCGGCCTGTCCCTTCAGGCCACCCTCCTGCTCGAGCGCCCGGCCGCGCTCCTCGAGGCGCTCGCCCAGGTTCTCCATCCGGTGCGCGGCCTGCTCCTTCCGGCCCTCGATCATCTCGCCGGCCCGCTCCTTCACTCGCTCGCCGGCCTCCTTGGCGCGCTCGCCCATCCCCCTCGCCTCTTCGGCGCCTTCCCGCAGCCCTTCGCCCATCCCCTCGCCTTCCCGGCCGGGCTCGCCGAAAGGCTCGAACTCATGCTCGGTCGGATACCTGATGTCCCGTTCGCTGGCCATTTGGGTCCTCCTCAGTGAACCAGGGTGGACTCCCCCTCACCACGGCCCATCATCCGTGCGCCGGCTCGCCCGGTGCGCGCGCCTGTGGGCTCCGCCCTCATCTCCTGAAACATCTCCTTCCCGGCGCGCTTGAGCTGGTTCGCGAGCCCCGTACCGATCGCGCCCAGGATGGGGCCGGCCATGGCCGCGCGGACCTGCCTGCCGATCATCGACCGGATCCGGCCCTTGCCCTCCTCGGCACCGAACCCGCGCTCCGCGAGGCGCTCACGGCGCCGGGCCCGCCAGCGACGCCGCTCCTCCCGTTCCCGCGCGCTCAGCATCTTCCTGCGCCGGGCCTCGTGCTCTCGCTCCTCCTCGTCCTTCCCGGCGGCGAGCAGGCCCAGGAGCACACCCGTGCCCAGCGCCACCCCGACGCTCGGCCAGGGGTGGGAACGAACCTGCCGGCTCACCGGCTTCAGCACGTTCACCTTGTTCTTGACCCGCTCCGCGGTCGCGCCGATCCGGTCCCGGGTCGCTTCCAAACGACCCTCGATCGCGTCCAGATCCCGGGAGATCCGCTCCCGCGTGGTCTCGATGACCTGCCGGGCCTCTTCCGTCGTCTTCGGCTCGAACTGCGGTTCTCTCGTGGCCATGCTGCCCCTCCTTCCCGAGTGCCATCCTCCCCGAATGCCAACCACGAGAGGTGCACGATTCGTTCCCAAGAACCGGGTAGCACACGATCTGACAACGAGTTGCAGACACACCAAGGCCGCGCGGAGGTACGGTCCTTGCGCCCGCCGGGAGGGGCCGGCGCCGCGCCACGTCCACGACGTCACACGAGGAGCCAGACCGGAACGCTGGACCGGAACGTCCGGCCGGGAGCTGGAGGACAACGTCTAGACACCCGCGAAACGTGGCCCCATCCAGACGGCGAGGTCACGGCCGCGCTCGGAAGCCGGCACG
>Ga0079224_100000479_pt1 | contig 39410 bp, 31 predicted proteins | sample Stecom2015_FD_80414 | JGI IMG/M metagenome (GOLD analysis project Ga0079224, IMG submission 80414) | Agricultural soil microbial communities from Utah to study Nitrogen management - Steer compost 2015 | ecosystem: Environmental > Terrestrial > Soil > Agricultural land | place: USA: Utah... | reverse complement strand
CTGCGCGTGATCGTGCACGAGGACCGGAAGGCGCCCGTCGTCGCCGTCAGCATCTGGTACCACGTCGGCTCCAAGAACGAGCCCGAGGGCAAGACCGGCTTCGCGCACCTGTTCGAGCATCTGATGTTCAACGGCACGGAGCACTACGACGGCGAATGGTTCGTGCCGATGCAGCAGGTCGGCGCCACCGACATGAACGGCACCACGTGGCTCGACCGCACGAACTACTTCCAGACCGTGCCGACGCCCGCGCTCGACCTCGCGCTGTGGATGGAGTCGGACCGCATGGGCCACCTTCTCGGCGCGGTGACGCAGGAGAAGCTCGACAACCAGCGCGGCGTCGTTCAGAACGAGAAGCGCCAGGGCGACAACGCGCCGTACGGGCGCGTCAACTACGCCCTCTACGAGGGCCTGTTCCCGCCCGGCCACCCGTATCGGCATCCGACCATCGGCTCGATGGAGGATCTCGACGCCGCAACCCTCGAGGACGTGAAGCAGTGGTTCCGTGATTACTACGGGCCGAACAACGCGGTGCTCGTGCTCGCCGGCGACATCGACGTCGCAACGGCGCGCGAGAAGGTCGAGAAGTACTTCGGCGACATCCCCGCGGGTCCCGAGGTCGACACCTTCGAGACCTGGGTGCCGAAGCGCCTGTCGAACACGCACCAGATCCAGTACGACGAGGTGCCCGCGGTGCTCGTGAACCGCGCCTGGGTCGTGCCGCCGCGCACGACACGGGACCGTGCCCTCCTCGACCTCGCGGCTGCCGTGCTCGGGCAGGGACGCAACTCGCGCCTGTACGTGGATCTCGTCTACGAGAAGCAGGTCGCGACGCAGGTCAACGTCGGCGTCTCGCCGTTCGAGCTCGCGAGCGTGTTCGATCTTTCCGTGATCCTCAATCCCGGCGAGCCGGCAGTCACCGGCAGCGAGGCGATCAACCGCATCGTCGCGGAGTTCATTCAGAACGGGCCGACGGACGAAGAGCTCGAGCGCGTCGTCGCGAGCATCAACGCGAGCATCGTGCGCGGCCTCGAGCGGGTCGGCGGCTTCAACGGCAAGGCCGTGACACTTGCCGAAGGAGAGCTGTATGCCGGCGATCCGCTGTTCGTGCAAACGTATCTCGACTGGATCAACAGCGCGACGCCGGCGGACGTGCAGGACGCCGCGCGCCGCTGGCTCGGCGACGGCTGGCACCAGGTCGACGTGCTGCCGGCGGGCCGCTACTCCACGTCGTCCGAAGGGGTCGACCGCTCGGCCGGCCTGCCGCCGATCCCGACCGACATGCCGTCTCTGACCTTCCCTGAGATCCATACCGGGACGTTGAGCAACGGCATCGAGGTGGTTGTGGCGGAGCGCCACGAACTGCCGATCGTCGAGATGTCGATCCAGTTCAACGCCGGCTACGCGGCCGATGCCGGCGGCAAGCTCGGCGTCGCGTCGTTCGCGATGTCGATGCTCGACACCGGCACGCGCACCCGCACGGCGCTCGAGATCTCCGACGAGGCGGCCCGCCTCGGCGCGCAGATCTCGGCCGGATCGAACCTCGACGCGTCGGCCGTCAACCTGTCGGCGCTGAAGACGCAGCTCGAGCCGTCGATCGCGCTTTGGGCGGACGTGATCCTGAATCCGGTCTTCGCCGAGGAGGAGATCGAGCGGCTGCGGACGCGCTGGATCGCCGGCATCGCCCAGGAGAAGTCCGAGCCGCAGGCGCTCGCGCTGCGGCTGCTGCCGCCGATCCTGTACGGCGACGGCCACGCGTACGGCGTGCCCTTCACGGGCTCCGGCACGGTGGAGTCCATCTCGTCGATCACGCAGGAGGATCTGCTGCGCTTCAAGGAGACGTGGCTGCGCCCCGACAACGCGACGATCTTCGTCGTCGGCGACACCACGCTCGCGGAGATCACGCCGATCCTCGAGCGCACGTTCAGCGGCTGGCGCGCGCCCGACACGCCTCCGCCGCAGAAGAACGTCGCGAGCGTCGAGCTGCCGGACTCGCCGCGGATGATCCTCATCGACAAGCCGAACTCGCCGCAGGCCTTCATCCTCGCGGGTCACGTCGCGCCGGGCCTCGGCACGGACCGGGACCTCGCGATCGAGGCGATGAACGGCGTGCTCGGCGGCACGTTCACCGCGCGGGTCAACATGAACCTGCGCGAATCGAAGGGCTGGGCGTACGGCGCCCGGACGACGTTCCAGTCGGCGATGGGCGACCGGCCGTTCCTCGTCTACGCACCGGTGCAGATCGACCGGACCGGGGATTCGATCGCGGAGCTCATTCGGGAGCTCGAAGCGATCAAGACGACGATGCCGGTGACCCAGGACGAGATGCAGCGCGTGATCGCGGGGCTCACCCGCGAGCTGCCGGGACGCTTCGAGACGTCGGCGGCCGTGCTCGGCAGCCTCATCACGTCGGCGCGCTACGGGCGCCCGCTCGATTTCGCCGCGACGCTGACGGAACGCTACGAGGCGCTGACGCTCGAGGATCTGCAGTCGGCGGCCGAGGACATCGTGCATCCGCAGAGCCTCGTGTGGATCGTCGTCGGGGACCTGAGGCAGATCCGGCCGCAGATCGAGGCGCTCGACATCGCGCCGATCGAGATCTGGAACGACGACGGCGAGCCCGTCGGCCGCTAGCAGGCAACGGCAAGGCCGGACCTCGGCTCCGAGGTCCGGCCGGCTTACCGGGCCGCGTCGGCCGGCCTGATCGTCGCCCCGGGGTCGAGGTACACCGCCACCCCGACGTCCCCTTCGCTCCTCAGCACGTTGATGCTGACGTCGTGGACGTGCCGCCGCAGGATCAGGTCCACCCTGCCGTTGCCGACCGCCAGATTCTCGAGCCGGATCCACGGCAGGAACTTGGGCAGCATCGGCTGCGAGAAGCGGATCTGCGGCTTCTCGTGATGGAAGGAGATGCCGAGACACGCCTGCAGCAGCATGAACACCGCCCCGCTCGCCCACGCCTGCGGCAGGCACGCAACCGGATACCGCGTCGGGCCCTGGCCCTGGCGCCGGCGAAAACCGCAGAAGAGCTCAGGCAGCCGCCGCTCATCGAGCGCGAGCGTCGCGTCGAAGAGCGCGTGCAGCAGCCGCACGGTCTGCCGCCGGAAACCGTAGCGCGCGAAGCCCGCGCCGATGATCGCGGTGTCGTGCGGCCAGACCGAGCCGTTGTGATACGACATCGGATTGAAACGGACCTCGCGGCGCGACAGCGTGCGCACGCCCCAGCCCGTGAACGAGTCCTTCGACATCAGCATCGCGGCCGTGCGCCGCGCGCGCTCCGGCGTCGCGAGCCCCGTATAGAGCACGTGCCCGGCATTCGATGAGCGGATCTTGCAGGCGCGTTTCTCGCCGTCGAGCGCGATCGCATACGCGCCGAGATCGTCGCACCAGAAGTGCTCGTTGAACCGCTCGCGCAGCGTCTCGGCCTCCGCCGCCAGCTTGCCGGCCACCGCGACCTTGCCGAGCGCGCTTGCGAGCATCGCCGCGCTCCGCTTCGCGTCGTACACGTAGCCTTGCACCTCGCAGAGCGCGATGGCCCCTTGAGCCAGCGAGCCGTCCGCGTGCGATATGCTGTCATACGAGTCCTTCCAGCCCTGGTTCGCGAGCCCCCGCGCCGCCTTGCGCGAGTACTCGACGAAGCCGTCGCCGTCCTGGTCGCCGTACTGATCGATCCACGTGAGCGCACGCTCGATGTGCGGCCAGAGCCGCCTGAGATGCTCGAGGTCGCGGGTTTGCTCGAAATAGCGGGCCGCGAGCATGACGAAGAGCGGCGTCGCGTCGACCGTACCGTAGTACAGGCCGAACGGAACCTCCTTGCGCACGGCCATCTCGCCGCGGCGCACCTCGTGCACGATCTTGCCGGGCTCGGCGTCGCGATCCGGATCGAGCACGTCGGCCTGCTTCGCCGCAAGCACGTCGAGGACGCCCCGCGCGATGTTCGGGTTCACCCAAAGCGTCTGCAGCCCCGTGATCAGCCCGTCCCGGCCGAAGATCGTGCTGTACCACGGCACGCCCGCGTACGGGTAGAGCCCGTGCTCCGTCTGCGTCGCGAGCATGCGCAGATCCGCGAGCGAGCGGGCGATCCAGTCGTTGAACTGCTCGTTCGCCGTGTGGATCCGGCACTCGTCGCGCGCGAGGGATGCAAGCGCCTTGCGGTTCTTCCGCTCCGCCTCCTCGTACGAGGTGCGCCGCTCGAGCGTGGGGCCGCCGAACTCGCACGAGATCGTCAGGAAGAAGCTCGCCTCCGCGCCCGGGCTCAGCGTGAGCTCGAAGCACATCCTGTCGGCCGAGATCGTCGTCGGCCGCATCGACGAGTGCACCCGGGTCCGGCGCGTCGTGCCGTCCAGGCCTTCGTAGGCGAGCACGACCTCCTGAGTGCCGACCTCCGGCGGAAGCAGCAAGCCTCGGCGCGGGCGCTCGAGGCCGCGTACCTCGAAGATATCGGCGTAGTCCGCGGCGAACTCGATCTCGAGCGGCACGGACACCTCTTCGTCCCCGAAGTTCGTCACGCGGATCTGCTGAAAGCACTCCCCGTCCCACAGCAGTGTGCCGCGGAAGATGTGGATCTCGCCGCTCGGTGTGATGAGCCGCTCGCCGTCGTGCATGTCGACGTTCGAGAGGTCGACGGCGAAGATCGCCGTGTCGTGGGTCACGCCCGAGTTCAGCAGCAAAGGCCGGCGGCCGCCGATCGTCAGCTCGAGGCGGGACAGGAAGCGCGTGTCAGAGTAGTACAGCCCGTGGCCGCCGTGGCCGAACGGATGAATGTCGCCGAGCCGGTCGAAGACGGCAAACGCGTCCCCTTGCTTGAGGACGCGCTTGCGATCGTCCACCCGCGAGGACGTGGCGTGGATGTAGTACTCGTCGTCTACATAGACCAGATCACGCGACGCGCTCATCTTTACCTCTGCCGACCGTCGCTGCCTCGATGAGCCGATCGTAGAGGAGAAGGTAGTCTCGGGTCATCCTCTGGGCAGAGAAGCGCCTCTCGAAGACGCGCCGGCAGCGCTGCCGGTCGAGCGATGGAGCGCGGTCAACGGCGCGAACCGCCTCGTCCTCGCTGTTCACGATGAATCCCGTCACGCCGTGCTCGATGACCTCGGGAACCGATCCCAGGCCGTAGGCGATCGTCGGCGTGCCGCACGCCATGGCCTCGATCATCACGAGCCCGAACGGCTCCGGCCAGTCGATCGGGAAGAGCAGCGCCGCGGCATTGCCGAGAAACTCGCTCTTCTCCGCCTCGCCGATCTCGCCGATGTACTCGACCCACGGGCTGTCCAGCATCGGCCGCACGACGTCGTCGAAGTACTCGCGGTCGGCCGCATCGACCTTCGCCGCGATCAGCAGCTTGACCCCGGCGCGCTCGGCGATCCGTATCGCGCGGTCCGGGCGCTTCTCCGGCGAGATGCGCCCGCAGAACGCGAGATAGCCTTCCGGCCGCTCCTGATACGCATACAGGTCGAGCGGCAGGCCATGGTAGACGGTTCCCTGCCAGTTCAGATGCGGCAGCGGTTTGCGCTGCGAGTCCGAGATCGACACGACCGGCATCTCGGGATACACGTCGTAAAGGTACGCGAGGTCCGGTATATCGAGCCGCCCGTGCAGCGTCGTGAGGTTCGGCTGCCGATATCGACGAGTCAATGGAAAGTGCAGGTAGTCGATATGGAAGTGCACGATGTCGAACTCGGCGATCCTCGAGAACACGCGCTCGAGCAGGACGAAGTGCCGCGCCAGCGGGTCCCGGCAACGCGGGTCGAGGCGCGTCGCATAGCGTCCGATCGGAACGAGCGTCCCGAGCGTCTCCGAGTCCCCGCTCGCGAACAGCGTGACGTCGTGGCCATGGCGGACCAGCTCGTCGGTCAGGTATGCGACGACTCGTTCGGTGCCTCCATACAATTTGGGGGGTACGCACTCATACAGCGGGGCGACTTGCGCGATACGCACGGCGCTCGACCTCTGGCTGCTGAAACGGCGACGACGACCAGGGCGTGCCAAGCCGCCCGACTGCTCCGATTCCCTGTGACATGGCTTCTCCTTGATCCCCGAAGGAAACCAATAGCAATTTGCATGCCATGGCGCCGCATGGTTCTACGCCGCGGGCCGGGGCTCTATACTCGGGTCACCGAGGAGGATCGACCCCATGAAATTAAAACAAATTTTGCACTGCGGAAAAGCGCCGCGGGGGCGCCGTCTTGCGCTCGCACCGATCGTCGCCGTCGGCTTCGCCGCGGCAGCGCTCGCGCAGCAGGACGTGCCGTTTCGCGGCGGCATCCCGCTCGCGCCGGAAGGCCTCGCGAACATGCCGCTGCCCGACGGCCCGCTCGAGTTCCCGACCGGCGAAGGCATGGACATTCGCGTGGTGGTCGTGACGAAGGAGCTCGACTTCCCGTACGCGATCGAGTTCCTGCCGGACGGTGCGATGCTCGTCACCGAGCGCCGGGGCACGCTGCGCATCATCCGCGACGGCAAGCTGCAGGATGAGCCGGTGCCGGGCGGCCCCGAGTCCTTCCACGCGGGAACGTCCGGCCTCCCCGGCGCGATCCACGGTTACATGAACATCGCGCTGCACCCGGGCTTCGACCAGAACCGCTGGATCTATCTGAGCTACACGAAGCCGCTCCCCGACAACCGCAGGACCGTCGCCGTCGGCCGCGGCGTCTGGGACGGCAAGGCACTCAACGATTTCGAGGACGTGTTCGTCGCCGGCGAGGGGGCCGGCGGACCGACGCCGTTCGTGTTCGGGCACGACGGCATGCTGTACGTCGCAACGAGCGGCGGCGATGCGCAGGACCCGGCCAATCACGGCGGCAAGGTGCTGCGGCTGCGCGACGACGGCAGCGTGCCGGACGACAACCCGTTCGTCGGCCGGGAGGGCTGGCTGCCCGAGATCTATACGCTGGGCCACCGCAACTCGCTCGGCCTGACCGTGCACCCGGCCAGCGGCGAGATCTGGCAGAGCGAGAACGGCCCGAACGGCGGCGACGAGGTCAACGTGATCCGCGCCGGCAAGAACTACGGCTGGCCTCTCGTCAGCCTCGGCCGCACGTATCCCGGCCCGTGGCAGGCCGCCGAGGGTCCGACGCACACGGGCTACGAGCCGCCGGTCGTGTACTGGACGCCCGCGATCGCCGTATCCGGCCTCACGTTCTACACCGGCGACGCGCTCCCGAAGTGGACCGGCGACCTGTTCGTCGGGGGGTTGCGCTACGGCGAGATCCCGGGCACCGGCAGGCTCGACCGCGTCCTGCTCAACCGCGACATGGAGGAGCTGCGCCGCGAAAGCCTGCTCGTCGAGCTGCGCCAGCGCATCCGCGACGTGGCCCAGGGTCCGGACGGCCTGCTCTACGTCGTCACAGACGAGGACGAGGGCGCGGTGCTGCGGATCGAGCCGGCGAAATGACGCCGGCGCCGCGGGGAATCGGTCCATCGATGCCCCGCGGCGCGACGATGCGGATGCGGCTTTATTGCGGCACGAGCGGCTTTTCCTTCAAGGAGTGGAAGGGGTCGTTCTATCCAGAGAAGCTCAAGGCCGACGAGATGCTGTCGTACTATGCGTCGCGTCTGTCGGCCGTCGAGATCAACAACACGTTTTATCGCCTCCCGGACCGCGCGCTGCTCGAGCGCTGGCGCGCCCAGGTCCCCGGGGAGTTCCGCTTCGCCGTGAAGACGAGCCGCCGCATCACGCATATCAAGCGGCTGAAGGACTGCGCGGACGAGGCGGCGCGCTTCTTCGGCGCGGTCGACGCGCTCGGCGACCGTCTCGGCTGCGTGCTCGTGCAGCTCCCGCCGCAGTTTCGGATCGACGTCGAGCGGCTCGAGCGCTTTCTCGAGCTCGTGCCGGAGCGGGCTCCCGCGGCGTTCGAGTTCCGGCACCCGTCGTGGCGGGACCCGGCCGTGCTCGACGTCCTCGCCTCGCGCGGAGCCGCATGGGTCACCGTCGACGACGAGGACGAGGCGCCGCCCGAGCTGCCGAGAACCGGCCGCTTCACGTATCTGCGGCTGCGCGCACCGGGTTACTCGCCCGCTTCGCTCGCCCGCTGGCTCGATGCGTGCGCGGGCTTCGAACGGGCGTTCGTGTTCTTCAAGCACGAGGACGAGGCGACCGGCCCGAAGCTGGCCGAGCAGATGCAAGGCCTCGGCGCCCGGCGCTGAGCCGGCCTGCTCAGGCGCCGGCCGCCTGCCGGCCGCTCCGCTTCTTACGCGGCGTCTTCGTGGCCTTGCCCGAGGATTTCGCCGGCTCGCGCTCCGGTGCCCGGAGGCTCGCCTTCAGCGCCTCCATCAGGTCGATGATCTTGTGCTCGGCCTGCGGTGCCGCCGCGGCATGGGCGATGTCCTCGCCCTCGACCTTGCGGTTGATCAGCTCGAGCATCCGCTCGCGCACCTCGTCGCGGTAGCGGGCGGGATCGAACTTCTCTCCGGCGCCTTGCGCGATCAGCGCCTTCGCGAGCTCGAGCTCCGCGTCGCGCAGCTCGACGGCCTCGAGCGGCACCTCGGGAACGGGCGGATCTCGTCGGCGTAGTGAAGCTGCTCGAGCAGAAGGCCTTCGCCGATCGGGCGGATCGAGACGACGTGCATGCGCCCGCGCGCGGCGTAGCGGCCGATCGCGATGCGCTTCGACTCCGTCAGCGCCTGCGACAGCAGCCGATAGGCACGCGCGCCGCCCTTGTCGGGACCGAGATAGTAGGCCTTGTCGAAATAGATCCGGTCGATGCTGTCGTCCGGAAGGAACTCGTCGATGTCGATCGAGTGCGTGCTTGCGGCCTCGAGCGCCTTCAGCTCCTCCTGGGTGAAGAGCACGTACTGATCCTTCGCGAACTCGTAGCCCTTGACGATCTCCTCTTTCGGGACGACCTCGCCGGTTCGGGCCGAGATCAGCTGCTGCTTGATGCGGGAGCCGTCGCGGCGATCGATCTGGTTGAAGCGGATCGCGACGGAGCTTTCCGCCGCCGAGTACAGCTTCACCGGGATGGAAACCAGCCCGAAAGCGATCGTCGCTGATCCGAGGGCTCGCGCCGCCATCGCGGCATCATATATGCTCCGGACGATGGCCGCAACGAAAACCGACAGCGGATTAGCCACTTACCGGGACAAGCGAAAGCCCGGCTCAACTCCCGAGCCGTTCGGCGCCACGAAGCCTCCCGCGTCCCGGTTCGTCGTGCAGCTCCATGCCGCGCGGGCGCGGCACTACGACTTCCGCCTGGAGCACGACGGCGTGCTGCTGTCGTGGGCCGTGCCGAAGGGCCCGTCGCTCGACCCCAAGGACAAGCGGCTCGCCGTCCGCACGGAGGACCACCCGCTCGACTACGTCGACTTCGAGGGCGTGATCCCGGAGGGGAACTACGGCGCCGGCGCCGTGATCGTCTGGGATCGCGGCCGCTTCGAGCCGGCCAGCGACTTCGCCGCGGGGCTCGAGTCCGGCAAGCTGCTGTTCGACCTCGACGGCTACAAGCTGCGCGGCCGCTGGACGCTCGTGAAGACGAAGCGCGGCGCGAAGGACTGGCTGCTGATCAAGGAGCGCGACGCGTACGCGCGGGAGGGCGACGCCGCGCGCCTCCCGGAGGACTCGGTGCTGTCCGGCCGCACCGTCGAGCGCCTCGCGGCCGGCACCGACGACGCCGAGGCGCTCGCGGACGCCTGCCGCCGGGCAGGCGCGAGACCGGCCCGGGGGCGCCTCGCGGACGTGCGGCCGATGCTCGCGGCCCCGGGCGAAGCGTTCAGCGATGCCGGCTGGGTGTTCGAGATCAAGTACGACGGCTATCGGCTCCTCGCGGGCAAGGAGGCGGGCCGCGTGCGGCTCTACTCCCGCAGCGGGCGCGACCTCACGGAGGTCTTCCCCGACGTCGCCGAAGCCGTCGCCGCCCTCCCCCACGATCATTTGCTGATCGACGGCGAGGTCGTCGTGCACGGCCCGGACGGCCTGCCGAGCTTCGCCGCGCTGCAGCAGCGCGGCCTGCTCACGCGCCGCGCGGACATCGCCCGCGCCGCGTTGAAGCTGCCCGCGACGCTCTACGCCTTCGATCTGCCGCTCGCCGCCGGCCACGACCTGCGGCCCCTGCCGCTCGTCGAGCGCAAGCGCCTGCTCGCGAGCGTGCTGCCCACCGTCGGCGCGATCCGCTTCTCCGAGCACATCTCGGCCGAAGGAGAACGGATGTACGCGGAGGTCGGCAAGCTCGGCCTCGAAGGTATCGTCGGCAAGCGGGCCGACTCGCCCTATGTCAGCCGGCGCTCGTCGGACTGGGTCAAGATCAGCACTCGCAAGAGCGACGAGTTCGCGGTCGTGGGCTCGCTGCCGCCGAGGTCCGGGCACCAGCCGTTCGGCGCGTTGCTGCTCGCGCAGCGAGGGGCCGACGGCTGGCGCTACGCGGGCCGCGTCGGCAGCGGCTTCAGGGCGCGCGATTTCGCGACCCTCGGCTCGAAGCTCGCCGCGGCGTCGCCCGCGCCGCCCCCCGCCGGCGCCGAGGACGAATCGCGCGACGCGCGCTGGCTCGAGCCCTGCGCCGTCGTCGAGGTGCGCTTCAAGAACCGAGGCACGAACGGCCGCCTGCGCCAGCCGGTCTTCGTCGCGCTGCGCAGTGACAAGACGCCGGAGGAGTGCCTGGCGCCCGGGGCCGACGAGCCGCCCGCGGTCGTGCTCGACGAGCCGAACGAGGCGCCGGCCGCTGCCCGCCGGCGCACGGTCAAGATCACGAACCGCGACAAGCTGTTCTGGCCCGACGAGGGCTACACGAAGGGGGACCTGATCGACTACTACCTTGCGGTCGCGCCCTTTCTGCTGCCGTATCTCGAGGACAGGCCGCTCGTGCTGACCCGCTATCCGGACGGCATCACCGGAAAGTCCTTCTTTCAAAAGGACGCTCCCGCGTTCGTGCCGGACTGGCTGCGGCTCGAGACGCTGTGGAGCGAGGGCTCGGAGCGCGATATCCGCTACTTCGCGCTCGAGGACGACGCGGGGCTCGCGTACGTCGCGAACATGGCGTCGATCCCGCTGCACGTGTGGTCGAGCCGCATCGGCAGCCTCGAGCGGCCCGACTGGTGCATCCTCGATCTCGACCCGAAGGGGGCGCCGTTCACGCACGTCGTGCGCGTCGCACGCGCGATCCGCGAGCTCTGCGACGCGGCAGGCTTGCCGAGCTACCCGAAGACCAGCGGCTCGACGGGCCTGCACGTGCTGATTCCGCTCGGCGCCCGCTACACTCACGAGCAGAGCCGCGGCATGGCGGAGCTGCTCGCCCGGTGGGTCGTGCGCAAGCTGCCCGACATCGCGACGGTCAGACGGCAGGTGCAGGCACGCGACGGCAAGGTGTACGTCGACTACCTGCAGAACGGCCGCGGGCGCCTGCTCGTCGCGCCGTACAGCGCCCGCCCCGTTCGTGGCGCAACGGTCTCGATGCCGCTACGCTGGGAGCAGGTGACGTCGCGGCTCGACATGCGCCGCTATACGATCAAGACCGTGCCGCACCTGCTCGCGAAGCAGAAGGCCGATCCTCTCGCCGGCGTGCTGCGCGAGGCCGCGGACTTGCCGGCCGCGCTCGAGCGGCTCGCGGAACTCCTGAGTCAAAGCTGATGCCTCACGTGATGGAAAGCGCGAAGACCGGCCGGGCGAAATGCCGCGGCTGCGATCGGCGCATCGAGAAGGGCGAGATCCGCTTCGGCGAGCGCGTCCCGAACGTCTTCGGCGAAGGCGAGACGACGTTGTGGTTTCACCTGCGCTGCGGGGCGTACAAGCGTCCGGAGCCGTTCCTCGAAACGCTCGCGTCGCATGAGATCGAGGACGCGGACGCGCTCGCGGAGGCCGCACGCGCCGGCATCCGGCATCGGCGCCTTCCGCGCCTGAACGGCGCCGAGCGCGCGCCGACCGGCCGGGCCCGCTGCCGATCGTGCCGGCAGCCGATCGAGCGCGGCTCGTGGCGGCTCGCGCTCGTGTACTTCGAGGAGGACCGGTTCGAGCCGTCCGGCTTCATTCATGCCGGCTGCGCGTCGGAGTACTTCGGCACCGCCGACGTGATCGACCGCGTTCGCTATTTCTGTCCCGATCTGACCGAGCAGGAGCTCGAGTCACTGCGCATCGCGTGCAAGGAGAGCCCGCATGGACGTCCGGATTCACAGGCATGACGCAGCACCGCGGCGCCTCGCGCGCATGCTGCTGGCCGCGAGCCTTGCGCTCGCCGCGGCACCGGCCGCCGTCGCCGCGCCCGACAGCGCGCCGGAGCGCGCGCTCGCGGACTACGTCGCCGAGACCGATCCGAGCTACGCGTGGCGCGTCCATGCGCGCCACGCCGTGCAGGGCGCCGAGATCGTCGAGCTGCGCCTGATCTCGCAGACGTGGCGCGGCATCGAATGGAAGCACCGCCTGCATCTGGTGAAGCCGGACGGCGTCGCGCCCGGCGCGCGGCAGGGCTTCCTGTTCATCGGCGGCGGCCGCTGGCGCGACAGCTACGATGACCCGGCCGAAAGCGTGCTGCCCGACGACGCCGCGATCTTCATCGAGCTCGCCCGCAGGCTCGAGACGGTCGTCGCGGTCGTCGGCCAGGTGCCCTTCCAGCCGATCTTCGGGCTGCGCGAGGACGACCTGATCGCCCACACGTTCGTGCAGTTCCTCGAGACCGGCGACGCCGAGTGGCCGCTGCTGCTGCCGATGGTCAAAGCGGCCGTGCGGGCGATGGACGCGTCCCAGGCGTTCGCGCGCGACGCGTGGCGCGTCGAGCTCGACCGTTTCACCGTGTCGGGCGGCTCGAAACGGGGCTGGACGACGTGGCTCACGGGCGCCGTCGATCCGCGCGCCGCCACGCTCGTGCCGCTCGTCATCGACGTGCTGAACCTCACCGAGCACCTGCCCCATCAGCGAGCCGCGTGGGGAGCGCCGTCCGAGCAGATCGCGCCCTATACGCGCCGCGGCCTCGACGACGTTCTCGAGAGCGAGGCGGGCGAAGCGCTGCGGCGGATCGTCGATCCGTACAGCTACCGGGACGCGCTCACGCAGCCGAAGCTGATCGTGCTCGGCACGAACGACCAGTACTTTCCGCTCGACTCTCTGAACCTGTACTGGGAGGGTCTGCAGGGGCCGAAGCAGGTGCTCTATCTGCCGAACCAGGGGCACGACGCGGAGGATTTCGCGCGGCTGATCCCGGCGATCGCCGCAGCGCACCGGCACGGCGAGGCCGGCACGCCGCTGCCGGAGATCGAATGGGAGCTCGAGCGCGGCCGCGGCGGCGCGACGCTGTGCGTGCGCGCGCAGCCGGCGCCCGTCGCCGTGACGCTGTGGGCCGCCGTCAGCGCGGACACGGATTTTCGCAATGAGCGTTTCGCGCCCCGCCAGGCGCAGCGCAACGGCGATGCGTTCGTCGCGACGCTCGAGCCGCCCGCCGAGGGCTACGCCGCGATGTTCGCCGAAGCGCTGTTCGACGGGGAGTCGGGACCGTACATGCTGTCGACGAACGTGCACCTGCTCGACGCCGCCGGCGAGCCGCCGTTCGACACGACGGCGCTCGACGGGCCTTCCGGGATATGCCCGTAGGAAGCCGCCCCTGCCGAGAACCCGACGTCGCTCACGTGCGCGCGGCGCGCTCCCCGTGGCATGCGGCTTGCAGCTCGGCAGCCCATCGCAGCGCGGAGCACGCAAACGATGAAGTGGCCCCTACCGCTCGGTGCCGTCATCACGCTGGTCGGCCTCGCGCCCGCGCCGGCCCAGGAAGCGGACGACAGCGAGCTGGCCCTGCTCGATACGGAGGCCGAGGCCGTGTCGAGCAGCGAGCTCGAAACGTTCGCCGACATCTTCGTCGACATCGAGAAGATCGCGAGCGAATACGAGATGGCGCTCGCGGCCGTCGAAAGCGAGGAGGAAGCGCGCGAGCTGCAGGCGCGGCAGCAGCGCGAGACCCGCGACGCGATCGCGCGCCACGGGTGGACCGAGCAGCAGTACGAGGCGGTCAACGAGACCATCAACGCGAGCCCGGAGCTGCTCGAGCGCGCGCTGGCGCTGATCGACGACGCCGACGACGAGCGGTGACAGGCTGCGCCGCGCTGCGTGGCCGCTACTCCACGCGCAGCCTCTGATAGCCCTGCTCCGGATCCCGGTAGTAGCGGTTGTCCTCGCAGATGTACTCCTGGATCTTGTAGCCCGGCCAGCGGCGGTACATCCACGTCCAGGTCCAGGGTCGCGTCAGGTACTCCGGGTCGATGACGGTCACCTGATTCTCGAGGTACTCGTCGCCGACGAGCCGCAAGCGCTCGATGATGCGCATGCCCGCGGAATGCGGCACGCCGCGAAACTCGACGTAATCCTTGATGCCGACGGTCTCGACGACGAGCGTATCGCCCTCCCAGCGGCCCGCAGAGTGTCCCGCGAAGCGCGGCTCGGCCTCCTCCGCGGCCGGCGGCTGCTCGTCGAGATAGATGCGCCGCACCTGGTTGTAGGCCTCCTGGATGATCGTCACCTGCCCGGGCGTCTCGAGCACCTCCATCGGAAACATGCCCTGCATCATCGCGGGCATGCCGTCCGGCACGCAGGCCGAGTAGTTGTTCGCCGGCGGCAGTCCCTGCTCCGTCAGCTCGCGGATCCGCGCCTGCTCGGCGCGCCACGCGTCGACATGCTCGGGCTTCAGCGGCGGGTCGGGAATCGGCGCCGGCGCGGGCGGCGGGTCGGGATCCGGCTCCATCACGCTGAAGCGGTTCGGGTAGCGATCCCAGGAGCCCGTCAGCCCCCGCACGACCGCGGCGGTCTTCCGGCCGTCCGCGGCCGGGCCCTGGGCCTCGGCCTCGCCTCCCGCCGTGAGGGCCGCGAGCAGCACGGCCGCGGCCGCGGCCGCCGCTCGAGATCTCATTGCCATGGCCGGTGCCTCCGTCAGTCCGCGAACGGGATCGTCGCCGGCCCCGCCGGGCCGCCGTTGCTGAATACGCGGCCGTCCGCCAGGCGGATGCCCTTCAGCAGCGCGGCCGGCTCGCCGTTCCGCAACGGGGCGACGATGACGTCGATCTCGTCGCCGACCTTGACCATGTTCCAGCTCCAGCCCGCGCGATTCAGGATGCTCGTGTTCGCGCACTCGATCAGCCAATGGCGGATCTCGCCGTTCTCGTCCGGCGCGTCCAGCTCGATGTAGACGTGGGGATTCGTCCACTGGAAGTGGGTCACCTTGCCCTTGAACGTGATCTGCCGTTCCGGCTCGTACGGCGCGAACGAGTGATGCGCCCCGGCCGGCGCGCCGACGGCCGCGCAAGCGAGCAGCACGAGCGCCGCTGCAGGGCCCGAGCGGGACTTCGATGGCTTCACGCTTGCCTTCCCCTTTCTTCTGCTTGTTCGGCGGGCCGGGCCTCCGCCGACCGCCGCCTTGGCATGCTAGCCGGAAAGCGGAAGGCCAGGAAGCGCGAACACGCTATGGCCGCGATTACCGCGGCGACACGTACCGGCTACATCTGCTCGACCGTACCGATCCCGAGCAGGCCGAGGCCCGTGCGCAGCGTGCGCGCCGTGAGATCCGCGAGGCGCAGCCGGCTTCCGCGCAGCCGCTCGTCGGGCGCGGACAGCACCGGGCAACGCTCGTAGAACACGTGAAAAGCCGACGCGAGCTCGTAGAGGTAGTTGCAGAGCCGGTGCGGCTCGAGCGATTCGCCGACCGCGCGCACGACCTGCGGGAACCTCAAAAGCTCGAGGGCGAGCGCCCGCTCGGCCGACTCCTCGAGCACGATCGACGCGTCGCCTGAGGTGTCGATGCCCTCCTCGGCCGCCTTGCGGAAGATCGAGCGAATGCGCACGTAGGCGTTCTGCAGGTACGGCGCCGTGTTGCCCTCGAGCGCTAGCATTCGCTCCCAGTCGAACACGTAGTCGCGGACGCGCTCGCTGGCGAGGTCCGCGTACTTCAGCGCGCCGACGCCGACGACGTGCGCGATCCGGCGTTTCTCGTCCTCCGGCCGCTGCGGGCTCTTCGAGTCGACGATCGCATACGCGCGCTCCTCGGCCTCGTCGATCACGTCGGCGAGCCGCACGACGTCCCCGGAGCGCGTCTTGAACGGCCGGCGGTCGGGCCCGAGGATAGTGCCGAAAGGCACGTGGTCGAGGCGCACGGACTCCGCGGCCCAGCCGGCCTGGCGCAGCGTCTGAAAGACCATCGCGAAGTGCTGCGACTGGCGGGCGTCCGTGACGTAGATGATCCAGTCGGCGCCGAGCTCGCGCAGGCGATAGCGGGCCGCGGCGAGATCCGTCGTCGCGTAGAGATAACCCTGGTCGCGCTTGCGCACGATCATCGGCATCGGCTCGCCGTCGCGGCCCTTGAAGCCCTCCGGATAGACGACGAGCGCGCCCTCGCTTTCCGTGAGCAGCCCGGCCTCGTCGAGCTCCGCGATGACGGCGTCGAGGTCATCGTTGTACGCGCTCTCGCCGCGGTACTCGAGCAGGTCGCGATCGATGTCGAGCCGCTCGTAGATCGCATCGAAGTGCCGCTTGGACAGCTCGACCAGCTCGCGCCACGCGGCGAGCGTCGCCTCGTCACCGCTCTGCAGCGCGACCACGCGGGCCCGCGCACGCGCGGCGAATTCCGGATCCTCATCGAAGCGCCGCTTCGCGTCCTGGTAGAACGCATTGAGGTCCGCAATCTCGCGCCGCTCTCCGTTCGCCGTCTCGGTCAGATGCTGGATCAGCATGCCGAACTGCGTGCCCCAGTCGCCGAGATGATTCTGGCCGATCACCTCATGGCCGAGGAACCGGATCACACGCGCGATCGCGTCGCCGATGCAGATCGAGCGGAGGTGGCCGATGTGCATCTCCTTCGCGACGTTCGGCCCGGAGTAGTCGACGACGACCTTGAGCGGCGTCTCCGCCTTCGGCACGCCGAGGCGCTCGTCGGCGTGCATCGCGGCGACTCGCGCGGCGAGCGCGGCGGACGTGAGCGTGAGATTGATGAAGCCCGGGCCCGCGATCTCGACGCGCTCGAAGAGGTCCTCGGCGTCGAGCGCGTCGACGATCCGCTGCGCGACGTCGCGCGGCTTCTGCTTCAGCGCTTTCGCGAGGCTCATCGCGACGTTCGCCTGGTAGTCGCCGAAGCGCGGGTCGGTCGACGGACGCACGAGCGGATCCGTCGCACGGTGCGCCTCGCCGAACGCCTTGGCCAGCGCTTCCCGGAACCGCTCCTCGAGCGTCGTCTGCAGATCCTTCATGGCTCGATCGACCATATCTCGGCGCCCTCCGTGGCGCATCTCGTTCGTGAATGACTCAAGAGCGCGGCGCGCGGCGGCCCGCCTAGGCCCAGCTCCGCGATCGCGACACGGCCTTCTGCCAGCAGGCGAAGAGCCGGCCCCGCTCGTCCTCGGGCATCTGCGGCGTCCAGCACGCGCCGGCCCGCCAGTTGCGGCGCAGCGCGGCCAGGTCCGGCCAATAGCCTACCGCGAGCCCGGCGGCATACGCCGCGCCGAGCGCGGTCGTCTCGAGGATCGCGGCCCGGGTGACCGGCACGCCGAGAATGTCGGCCTGAAACTGCATCAGCAGGCCGTTCTCGACCATCCCGCCGTCGACGCGCAGGTCCTTGAGGGCGATGCCCGAGTCCCGCTCCATCGCCTCGACGACTTCGCGCGCCTGATACGCCGTCGCCTCGAGCGCGGCCCGCGCGATGTGCCCGCGATTCGAGTAGCGCGTGAGGCCGACGATCACGCCGCGCGCGCTCGGGTCCCAATGCGGCGCGAAGAGGCCCGAGAACGCCGGCACGAAGTATACGTCGCCGTTGTCGTCGACGCTGCGGGCGAGCGTCTCGACGTCGCGGCTCCGCTCGATCAGCCCGAGATTGTCCCGCAGCCACTGCACGACGGAGCCCGCGACGGCGATGGAGCCCTCGAGCGCGTAGGCCGCGCGCTCCGCGCCGAAACGATAGGCCACCGTCGTGATGAGCCCGGCCGTCGACGGCACCGGCTCCTCGCCGGTGTTCATGAGCAGGAAGCAGCCTGTCCCGTACGTGTTCTTGGCTTCGCCCGGCGCGAAGCACGTCTGCCCGACCAGCGCGGCCTGCTGATCGCCGAGGATGCCGGCGAGCGGCACGCGGGGAAGCGGCGACGGCGCGGGCAGCCGGGCGTACACCTCGCTCGACGACACGATCCGCGGCAGGAGGCTGCGGGGAATGCCGAAGGCCTCGAGCAGCTCGTCGTCCCAGTCGAGCGTCGCTAGATTCATCAGCTGCGTGCGGCTCGCATTCGTGACGTCCGTCACGTGAAGCCCGCCCCGCGGGCCGCCGGTCAGGTTCCAGGCCGTCCACGCGTCCATCGTGCCGGCGCGCAGGCGGCCCGCTTCGGCGCGCCGCCGTGCGCCGTCGACGTGATCGAGCAGCCAGCGCAGCTTGAGCGCGCTGAAGTAGGTCGCGAGCGGCAGGCCCGTCTTCGCGCGGAAGCGATCGAGCCCGCCCTCGTCGGCGAAGCGCCGGACGTCGTCGGCGACGCGCGTGTCCTGCCAAACGATTGCGTTCGCTAGCGGCGCACCCGTATCCGCGTCCCAGAGGACGACCGTCTCGCGCTGATTCGTGATGCCGACGGCCGCGACGTCCCGGGCTTCGACGTTCGCCTGCTCGAGCGCTCGACCGATGACGTCTCGCGTGTTGCGCCAGATTTCCGCCGCATCGTGCTCGACCCAGCCGGGGCGCGGACAGATCTGCGCGTGCTCCTTCTGCGCGATCGCCGCGATCTCGCCCGTCTCGTCGAACAGGATGAAACGGCTGCTCGTCGTGCCCTGGTCGATCGCACCGATGTACCGCGCCATGCGTCCGCCTCGCCGTGTTGCCTCGCGACGGTCGAGTCTGACACCTTTTTCAGGCGGCGGCCTACTCGCGCAGACGAAACGCGAAGAGCGCGCTGCCGGCGGCGATCGTCACGTACTGGCGGCCGTTGACCGCGTACGTCATCGGCCCCGCATTGATCTGCCCGCCGAGCGATGCCCTCCACAGCAGCTCGCCGCTCTCCGCGTCGAGCGCGAGGAAGTAGCCTTCGCGCCCGCCGCCGAACACGAGGCCGCCCGCCGTCGACAGCACGCCGGCCCACGTGATGTCGGCCATGCGGTGCTCCCAGACGGGATCGAGCGTGCTCGGGTCGTACGCACGGATCACGCCGTACGCCTCGTCCTCGGTGTTGAAGAACGGCTCGAGGTTGACCTGCCCCATCGCAGTCTGCCTGCGGTTCACGCCGTTCGGCTGCGGAAACTGCCCTTCGATGCCGATGATCGACGAGTTCTCCCAATGCGAGACGTAGTAGAGGCCCGTCTTCGGGCTGAACGACGGCGGCTGCCAGTTGATCGCGCCGTGGACGTGCGGGTAGAACACTTTCGGTTCCCTCGTCACCTCCATGTCCGGCTTGCGGATCAGGCGGCCCTTCTCGTCGAAGCCGGCCCACCAGTTGTGCACGACATACGGCTTCCCGTGCAGGAACTCGCCCGTAGTCCGATCGAGCACGTACATCAGCCCATTGCGGTTCGCCCACAGGATCACCTTGCGCGGCTCGCCGCGCCAGTCGATGTCGGCGAGGACCGGCACCTGCGTCGAGTCGTAATCGAGCTCGTCGTGCGGCGTGAACTGGTACCACCACTTGAGCTCGCCGGTGTCGACGTCGAGCGCGACGACGGAGTTGCTGTAGAGGTTGTCGCCGAGCCGGACGCTGCCGTCCCAGTCCGGTGCGGGATTGCCGGTGCCCCAGAACGCGAGATTCGTCTCCGGGTCGTAGGCCCCGGCGTTCCACACGGCGGCGCCGCCGGTCTTCCACGAATCGCCGGACCACGTCTCGTTGCCCGGCTCGCCGGGCCCCGGGATCGTATAGAAGCGCCACACCTCCTCGCCGGTCTTCGCGTCGAACGCGGAGATGTGTGCGCGGATGCCCATGTCGCCGCCGGCCGTGCCGATGATCACCTTGTCCTTGATGACGTTTGGCGACATCGTGATCGAGAAGCGCTCGGCCGCCTCCGCGACCTTCGTCTTCCATACGAGCGCGCCGCTCCTCGCGTCGATCGCGAGCAGATACGCGTCGATCGTGCCCATGTAGAGGGTGTCGTCGAGGATCGCGAGCCCGCGGTTCACGCGGCCGCAGCAGAGCCGCGCGTCGGGCGACGGCTCGTGGTGATACGTCCAGAACACGCGGCCGGTCTCGGCATCGAGCGCGACGACGTCGTTCGGCGCCTGCACGGTGTAGAGCACGCCGTCGACGGCGAGCGCCGTCGCCTCGAACTTCTCGAGCGATCGGGCCTGCCAGATCCACGCGATCTCGAGATCAGAGACGTTCTCGACGTTGATCTGCTCGAGCGGGCTGTAGCGCTGGTTGTCCAGCGTGCGCGAGTAGCTCAGCCAGTTGTGCGGCTCGCGATCGGCATTCAGGATGCGCTCGAACGTCACGTCCGCGGTCAGCGGCCCCGAGACGAGCAGCGCCGACACGAGCACGAGTGACCTCGGGAAAGGAAGCAGCATTCTCATCGGGTGGCTCCGCCGGTCAGGCTGGCAAGATAGCTCACGAGATCCGCGATCTCCTGAGCGCTCAGCTCTTCCTTGAAGGATGGCATCGGCGATTCCGCGAAGCCGTGCTCGACGAGGTCGGCTTTTTGGAACGACCGCAGGCGCTCGTCGGGGTCCATGATCTGCACGGTGAACGCATCGTGGTTCAGCAGGCGGCCGGTGATCGGCTCGCCGCCTTTCGGCGTGACGGTGTAGAAGCGATTCTGCGGCAGCACCTCGGCCTGCGGCTCGAGCAGCGAGTGCTCGAGCTCCGACGCCCGGCGCATCGCGCCGATCTGCGAAAGATCGGGACCGAGCCGCGAGCCGCGTCCGGCGACGCGATGGCAGTCCATGCACCCGCCCCGCCCCTCGAACACCGCGCGGCCGCGCTCGGGGTCGCCCTCGAACGCCGTCTGCGAGCGCCCCGCCGGCATCGAGCGCAGGTACGCGACGATCTCGCCGGCCTGTTCCGGCGACATGTTCGGGGTCGGCGGCATCGGCGTGTTCGGGATGCCGTTGAGGATGATGCCGACGATCTCGTCGTCGGTCAGCGGCCGGCGATAGACGCCGCGGCTGAAATTTATCCCGGCAATGAGATCGCCGTCGGGACCATGACAGTTCGCGCACACGGCCTGATAGGCTCGCGCGCCGTCCGAGACGTCGTAGGCCGTCTCATGTTGAGCGAATGCGAAAGGACCGGCGGCGAGAGAGCCGGCCGCGAACGCCGCGCAGGCGATGAGCCGCGCCTCGACGTTGCGATTTCCGCCCCCCTTCCCCGACCGATCGTTCCGCGCTTTCTCGTGTGACCTCTTCGCCGGGCCTTCGTGCACGCGCGTTCACCTTCGTCGTGGGATGCGGGCATACTACCCGTCGCCGCGACGGGCAGGCAACGATGCCCGGGGGCGCGGCATGGCCGCCGCAGCCGCGCGAGCGCGGGCGGCAACAACAGGCGTCAGGTCAGAACCACAGGCGGATGCCGAGGACGAGCATCGACTCGTCCGGATCGCGGCCGGCGGCCCGCTCGAGCGCCTTCGTCTCGCCGAAGGTTTTCTCGCGCACGACGCCGAGATACGGCGCGACCTCCCGCCTGAGCTCGTAGCGGATCCTCAAGCCCGCCTCCGCCCGCGACAAGCCGCGCCCGATGCCTCGCTCGCGGTCCGAGCGGCCGTACCAGTCGGCCTCGAGCGACGGCTCGAGGATCAGCCGCGGGGTGACGGGCAGCTCGTGCCCGGCCTCGATCCGGGCGGCGGACCGCCCGCCTTCGCCGACGTACGCCGTCGCCTCGAGCTCGAACCCGTAGGGCGCGAGCCCCTGAACGCCGAACGCGCCCCACGTCCGGCTCCGGCCCGGCTCCGCGTCGTGCCGCACGCCCGCGACGACCTCCCACCAGCGAGCAACGAGCATGCCGCCGAGGAGCTCGACGTCCGCGCGCATGGTCTCGCCGCCGCGGCGTCCGCCTTCGCTGCGCAGCCACAGCCGACGAAGGCTTCGGCCGGCCCACGCCGAGACTTCCCAGTCGAGCCGCTCCGCGCCGTCCGCCTCCGCGGCCTCGAGACGGTCGAGCAGGACGAAGGTGTTGAAAGGATCCTCGTGCATCCGATGGCCGGCGCGCATGTCGCCGAGATCGGGGAACGCGGCGGCCCGATCCTCCGCCGAGACCGGCGGGACGTTCGCCGGCAGATCGAGCCCGTCGCCGGCGGGCTCCGCGTGATGGCGATGCGCCGGCTCCGCCGCCTCGACGACGGTGCCGAGCCCGCCGACCGCGACCGCGGCCGATGCGGCCGCGGCGGCGATGCGGCGACGCCGGGACGGCTTGCGTGCGTCACACATCGACCCGGACCTCGCGAAACATGCCGGCTTCCATGTGATAGAGCAGATGGCAGTGATAGGCCCAGCGGCCGAGCGCATCGGCGGTCACGCGGTACGCTCGTCGCGTGCCGGGCGGCATGCTGACGGTGTGCTTGCGCAGATGGAACGCTCCGGCCTCGTCCTCGACGTCGCTCCACATCCCGTGCAGGTGAATTGGATGCTCCATCATCGTGTCGTTGACGAGAACGATGCGCACCCGCTCGCCGTAGCGCAGCGCGAGGGGCTCCGCGCGCGAGAACGGGACGCCGTCGAACGACCAGAGGTAGCGCGCCATGTGCCCGGTCAGGTGCAGCTCGATCGTGCGGCCCGGCTCGCGGCCGTCGGGGTCCGGCGCGAGCGTCCGCAGGCTCGCATACGTGAGCACCCTGCGCCCGTTGTCGCGCAGCCCGACGCCGGGATCGTCGAGCCGCGCGGCCGGCGAGCCGGCCTGCATGTCGACCGCCGGATTGCGGCGCTCGGACGGCGGATGACTCCCGGGCGCGTCGCGCGCGGGTGCACCGGCCGGGGCGGAGTGATGAGCAGCGTGCGCGCCGCCGGAGGCACGCGCGTCGCCGTTCGAATGCGCGTGGCCGATATCGGCCATGCTGAGGAAGACGATCCGGTCGGGCTCCGGCACCGGAGCGTCGAGCCCCTCGCGCACCGCGAGCGTGCCGCGCGCGTAGCCGGAGCGGTCCATCGACTGTGCGAAGATCGTGAACGCGTCGGCCCCGGCCGGCCGAACGATGACGTCGAGCGTCTCGGCGGCGCCGAGGCGGAACTCGTCGACCGTCACCGGATGCACGTTCTGTCCGTCCGCGGCCACCACCGTCATCTCGAGGCCCGGGATGCGCACGTCGAAATAGGTCATCGCCGAGCCGTTGATGAAGCGCAGCCGGACGCGCTCGCCGGGCCGGAAGATGCCGGTCCAGTTGTCGGCCGGCGTCAGGCCGTTCATCAGGAAGGTGTAGCCGGACGCGTAGCCGCTCACGTCGGCGAGATCGGCCGGCGACATACGCATGCGCGCCCATTCGAGGCGCTCCCGCAGCGCGGCGGCAAAGCCCTGGTCCCGCGAGCGTGCGACGAGGTCCGCGAGCGTCGGGCCGTTGAAGTTGAAGTAATGGGACTGCTTCTTCAGAAGCTTGTAGAGCGCGTGGGGGTCGCGGTCCGTCCAGTCGGACAGCATCACGACGTGCTCGCGATCGTACGCGAACGGCTCGGGCTCGAGCGGATCGATGACCAGCGGACCATAGAGTCCGAGCTGCTCCTGAAAGCCCGAGTGGGCGTGGTACCAGTAAGTACCGCTCTGCCGCACGCGGAACTGGTACAGGTACGAGCCGCCCGGCGGAATGCCGGCGAAGCTGAGGCCCGGAACGCCGTCCATGTTCGCGGGCAGCAGAATGCCGTGCCAGTGGATCGACGTGACCTCGTCCAGGCGGTTGTGGACGCGCAGCGCGACCTCGTCCCCTTCCCGCCAACGCAGCAGCGGGCCGGGCAGCGAGCCGTCGGCGAGAATCGCCGTGCGCGGCTTCCCGGTGACGCCGGCCCGGTGCGCCGCGATCGTCAGCTCGCCCGCCGCCCCCTTGACGCCGACGGCAGGCTTTCGGGCCGCTCGCGCCCAGCCCGGCACGAGCGCGGCGGCGCCCGCGAGGACGCCGCCGGCGGCAAGCCCTTCGAGGAATCGTCGCCTCGACCAGTCATGGGTCCGTTCGCAGGTCATCCCGGCTCTCGGTGCGGTCCCGACCGGGCCAACGGTACTCCCTCCCATCATAGGAAGGTCAACCCTCGCCGGCAGCGCCGCGCATCTGCGGCCGGAATGAACTTCTGGATGACACATCGCTCAGACGATGCTGCAATGTGCGAGATCTCGTCGGCGCCGCCGCGGTGCCGCGAAGCAGCCGATGACGCCGACGGTTACCCGACTCTTCCCTACCCTTGCGGCGGGAATCGATCCCGGCCGTGGGGCAAGCTGCAACTCGAAGGAGCGCCGCACGTGAATCGACACGCCACACCTTCGGGGGACCGCACGTCCCTGTCGAACCTCTCCGAGGTCATGAGGAAGCACGAAGGCGACCTGCTCGCCGACTGGATGGCCCTGCAGCAACGCGGGCCCCGTTCTCCCACAGGCGCGATCGATCAGGATCAGCTCCGTAACGAGTCGGCCGAGTTTCTCCGCCTCCTCTCCGAGGCGTTGCACAGCGGCACCCTGGACGAGTTCGATTCGCCGGCGTGGGAGGCCATTCGCGAGATGCTCGAGAACCTCTCACGCTCGCGGGCACGGCAAGGCTTCACGCCGACCGAGACCGCGAGCTTCGTCTTCTCCCTGAAACAACCGCTGTTCGAGCGCCTTCGAACGTCCCTTGCCGATGACTCGCGTCTCGTCGAAGACATCGTAACGGCATCGAAGCTCCTCGACCGGCTGGGCCTGCACACGACGGAAACGTTTCAGAAGAGCCGCGAGGACATCATTCATCGCCAGCAACAGGAGCTGCTCGAGCTTTCCACGCCCGTCATCCAGCTCTGGGACGGCATCCTCGCCGTGCCGCTGATCGGCACGCTCGACAGCGCGCGCACGCAAACGGTGATGGAGTCCCTGCTGAGCGAGATCGTGGCGACCGGCGCGTCGATCGCGATCATCGATATCACCGGGGTGCCGACGGTCGACACGATCGTCGCGCAGCACCTGCTGAAGACGGTCGCGGCCGCCCGCCTGATGGGGGCGAGCTGCATGATCAGCGGAATTCGCCCGCAGATCGCGCAGACGATCGTCCACCTCGGCGTGCACCTCGGGGACGTGACCACCAAGGCCTCGCTCGCCGATGCGTTCCGCCACGCGCTCGAGCTCCGCGGCCAGACCATCGTTCAGAAGCACGCCAAGCCGCGAGAGTAGCGCAGATGGAGATTCCGATTCTGCAGCTGCGCGACATCCTGCTCGTGACGATCCAGGTCGACATGCACGACCGCATGGCGCTGCAGCTTCAGGAGGCCCTCACCGCCCGGATCGTCGAGACGGGGGCCAAAGGGGTGCTGATCGACATCTCGGCGCTCGAGGTCGTCGATTCCTTCATGGGCCGGATGCTCGGGGACCTCACGGCAGTGGCCCGAATTCTGGATGCGGCAACGGTCGTCGTCGGCATGCGGCCGGCCGTCGCCATCACGCTCGTCGAGCTCGGCCTGCAGCTTCCGGGCGTGCGCACTGCGCTCAACGTCGATCGCGGCATGGCCATGCTCGAGGAGGCCAGGGTTGGTCGTGCTCAGAGATGAGCGCTTCGCGCTTCGGGCACTAGAGGACGTCGTCTACCTGAGGCAGCAAGCAAGAGCCTGGGCGAAGGAAATCGGCTTTAGTCTCGTAGACCAGACCAAGATCGTCACCGCCGCCAGCGAGCTCGCGCGCAACACGGTGGAGCATGGCAAGGGAGGCATTGCCCGATTCACATGGATCTCGAAGAATGGCAAGCACGGTTTCAGAATGGATTTCACCGATTCGGGCCCCGGCATCCCGGATGTCGAGCTCGCCCTGCAGGACGGCTATACCACGGGCAGCGGGCTCGGCCTCGGGCTGTCGGGCGCGAAGCGGCTGATGAATGAGTTCTCGATCGAATCGGCCGTCGGCAAGGGCACGCACGTGAGCGTGACGCGCTGGCGATGATGATGATTGAGTCGAGCGGGATCCGGCTCCTCGACCGCTCGGGCATCGCGGAGGCACGGCGCACCGCCGTTTGCCATGCGGAGCGCGCGGGATTTGGCGATGCGGGCCGCAGCAACGTGGCGATCGTCGCGACCGAGCTCGCGTCGAATCTGCTGCGCCACGCTCAGGGCGGCGTGCTCGGCATCACGAGCGATCCGCCGCCGAACGGACGCGTGCAGCTCGTCGCGGTCGATCGGGGGCCCGGCATCGGCGACCTCCACCGGAGCTTTGCCGACGGCTATTCGTCGGCGGGCTCGGCGGGCGTCGGGCTCGGCGCCGTCGCACGGCTCTCGACCTTCCTGGACGTTTACTCGACGCCGCAGGGCACCGTGCTCGTCGCGGAGCTCGCGCTCGCTGCCGAGACGGCACCGGCGCGGCCTGCCGGGGCGGCGCCTTCGGCACGGGCGTGCATCGGCGGGTTCACGCTCGCGAAGGAGGGACAGGATACCAATGGCGACGCCTGGGAGTACCGGCGGGTTCACGGCGGGCTCGCGGTGCTCGTCTGCGACGGCCTCGGGCACGGGAAGCTCGCGAGCCGGGCTGCACGCGCGGCGGTCGACACGTTGCGCGGCACGGAGTGGCGCGGCAGCAAAGAGATGCTCGCGGCGATAGACGCGGCGCTCGGCGCGACACGCGGCGCCGCCGCCGCGATCGCCTTCCTCGAGCCCGCCGCAGGCCGCCTCCGGTATTGCGGCGTCGGCAACATCGCCGCACGCATCGTGTCCGGCGACGGGTCCCGGCACCTCGTATCCGGCAACGGTATCCTCGGCCACACGGGTGCGCGTTTGCTCGAGTTCGATCATCCCTTCGAGCGCGGTAGCATTCTGGTCATGCACAGCGACGGGATCAGCACGCGCTGGCAGCCGGCCGACCTCGGCGGCGTCTGGGAGCGCCATCCCGCTTTGGTGGCCGGACTGCTGTATCGGGACTTTGCCCGCGGCAACGACGACGTTGCCGCGGTCGTGGTCAGGCCGTGAGAACGCTGCTCGAGCTTCGCCCGAGGCAGGAGCGGGACGCCGTGGCCGTGCGGCAGGCGGCGCGCCACCTCGCGCGCCTGCTCGGCTTCGAGCATCACGACCAGATCCGCATCGCGACCGCCGTCTCGGAGCTCGTGCGCGCAGCGCTCGGCGAGGACGAGCAGGAGGCCGTCGTCGAGCTGCTCGTGACCCGTCAAGCGCTGCCCCAGCGGCTCATCGTGCGCGTGACGAGCCCGCACCTGGCCAGGGCAGCGGACGACAGGGAGCCGGGCCGAGGGGACGGCCTCCTGAGCGCGGAAAGGCTGCTCGAGCGCTACGATGAGCGGCCCGAACGGCCGGACACGGTGACGCTCGCACGGCCGTTGCCGCGGGGCGCGCCTATCGTCGGTCCGAAGCGCGTGCGGGAGATCCGCGACGCGCTCGAGCAGATCGACGTCGCTGTGACCGAGAGCTATCTCACCGAGCTCAGGCAGCAGAACCGCGAGCTGTCCACCACGCTGCTCGAGCTCGAGCGCAAGCAGGAAGAGCTGACGCGCCTCAACGCTGAGCTCGCCGACACGAACCGCGGCGTGATGGCGCTCTATGCCGAGCTCGACGAGCGCGCAAATCATCTGCGCCGCGCGGACGAGGTCAAGACCAAGTTTCTGTCGAACATCAGCCACGAGTTCCGCACGCCGCTGAACTCGATCCGCACGCTTGCGCAGCTCCTCGCCAGCGAGACCGACGGAACGCTGAACGCCGAGCAGCTTCGGCAGGTGCAGCTCATCCACGACGCGGCCGCGGAGATGCTCGAGCTCGTGAACGACCTGCTCGATCTCGCGAAGGTCGAGGCCGGCAAGAGCACAATGACCGTCGGGCGATTCACCGTCGACAGTCTCTTCAGCGTGCTGCGCGGCATGATGCGGCCCTTGCTGCGCGATCCCGGCGTGTCGCTGGAGCTCGGCGCAAACGGCGAGGTTCCCCCGATCGTCGGCGACGAGACCAAGGTCGCGCAGGTGCTGCGCAACTTCCTGTCGAACGCTGTGAAGTTCACGGAGAAAGGCCGCATCACCGTCACCGCCGAGCACCTTCTGCGGGGAGCGCCGATTCCCGGCTCGGACCAGGTCGCCGCGGCCGACAGCGTCCTCTTCTGCGTCGCCGACACCGGCATAGGCATCAGCCGGGCGGATCAGGAGCTGATCTTCGAGGAGTTCACGCAGATCCCGAACGACCTGCAGCACGTCGTGCGCGGGACCGGCCTCGGCTTGTCGCTCTGCAGGAAGCTCGCGGCGCTGCTCGGCGGCACCGTCTGGGTGGAGAGCGAGCCTGGGCTCGGCTCGCGGTTCTACCTGCTGATCCCCCGCCTGTTCCGTCCGGCCAACGTGCGCAAGCTCGAGCCTCGGACGGCGGCGGGCGGGGCCGCCCCGCCCGACGTGCCCGAGATGCCTCTGCTCGTGGTCTCGGATATCGACGCCCATCGCCGCCGCTTGCAGGACGTCTTCGAAGGCACGGTGCTGTCGGCCGTGTGTCTCGACGGCGCGCACTTGAGCGCCGACTACCTCGAGGCGCTGCGCCCGGCGGCGGCGCTGATCGACGTCTCGCCGGAGCATCCCGCGCCGCGACAAGCGGCCGAGCTGATCGCCGCGGCGGGCATTCCGCTCGTGCGCATCGGCGCGGAGCCGGGCGACGGCGGCGAGTGCCTGCCGTTCGACGGCGACGTCGTCGACGAGGTATTTCGGCGCTGCGCCGCGGCGTCGGCGGGCCGGTTGCTGGTCGTTGACGACGACGAGCGCTTCCGCACGGTGCTCATCGGCTACCTCCGGATGTACTGTCCGAACGCCACGGCCGTGGGGGACCCGCGCGCCGCCCTCGAAGCCGCGAAGGCCGGCGCGGCGGACGCTCTCGTGCTCGATCTGATGATGCCCGATCTGGACGGCATGACCCTATTGACCCGGCTGCGCGAGCACGCCCCGACCGCTGCACTGCCGGTCCTCGCCTGCAGCTCGAGGACGCTGACGGCCTCGGAGCGTCGATTACTGAGCGATCTGCGCGCGCCGTTCCTGCCCAAGGACGCGCTTTCCCCGGAGACGCTGCTGAGAGGCCTCGTCGAGGCCCGCGCCTTCGCCCTGTCTCCCCCGAGACTCGAAAGCCTGCCCTTCGGAGCCGCCCGATGAAATCCGATGGCGAGACGCTGATCCTGATCGTCGATGACAAGGCCGCGGTGCGCTACGTCACCGAGCGCGCGATCCGTAGCGCGGGCTTCCGTACCGCGGAAGCCGCGTGCGGCGAGGAGGCCATCTCCAAGGCCGCGGCACTTCGTCCCGATCTGATCCTGCTCGACATCAACATGCCCGACATCGACGGCTACGAGGTATGCAAACGTATCCGGCAGGACGAAAGCATGGCGTCCATCGGCATCGTGATGATCTCGGCGACGTTCGAGTCGCCGGAGCATCGCGTCCGGGGTCTCGAAGGCGGCGCGGACACGTTTCTCGTCGCGCCGGTCGAGCCCGCCGTGCTCGTCGCGACCGTGCGGGCGATGCTGCGGCTGAAGCGGGCGGAAGCTCAGCTTCGTGAATTCGATCGGCGCAAGGACGAGTTTCTCGCGATGCTCGCGCACGAGCTGCGCAATCCGCTCTCCCCGTTGCTCTATTGCATCGAGCTCCTCGAGTCGAGGATGGAGGGCGAGGACGTTTCCGGCACAGTGGCGATCATGCGCCGCCAGACCGAGCACCTCATCCGGCTCGTCGACGATCTGGTCGACATGAGCCGCATCACGCAGAACAAGCTGACTCTGAAGCTCGGACCGGTCGTGCTCCAGGACGTCATCAGGACGGCGATCGATGCGCGCCGAGCGGAGATGTCGGCCAAGGGTCAAGCGCTCAGCGCGGAGATGCCCGCGGAGCCGATCGAGCTGCACGGCGACGCGGTCCGCCTCGCGCAAGTGTTCGACAACCTCCTGTCGAACAGCATCAAGTACACGGGCCCGGGCGGTCGCCTCGGCATCGACGTGAGCGTCGAAGGGCAGCACGCGGTGGTTTCGGTCACGGACGAGGGGATAGGCATCGTGCCGGAGGATCTGGAGCGGATCTTCGGCCTGTTCGTGCAGGGGCGGCAACCAACGGCCGGTCTCGGCATCGGCCTCGCGCTCGTGCACCGCATCGTTCGGATGCACAACGGCACGATCACGGCCGCGAGCGACGGGCTGCATCGCGGCAGCACGTTCACGGTCCGCCTCCCGATCGTCCCGTTCGCCGAGCTGCCCGCCGAGGCTTCCGAGCCGGAGGACCGCTCCGAGTCGATCGCAACCTTGAAAATCGTGATCGTGGACGACAACGCGGATTCCGTGGACGCGATGGCGAGCCTGCTGCGCAGCATGGGGCACGACGTACGCACCGGCTACGACGGCCGGACCGGGCTGCGGATCTGCGAGGAGTTCGGCCCGGACCTCGTCTTCGTCGACATTACGATGCCGGGCATGAGCGGCTACGAGACGGTAGCGCGAATGCGCGGCCGGCCCTGGAGCGCGAACGCGCTGATCTGCACGCTCAGCGGCCATGGGCGGGCGATCGACCGCCAGCGCTCGGAACGCGCCGGCGCGCATATGCACCTCGTGAAGCCGTTGGGCCATGCCGAGCTCGAGCGCATCATGGGCCTCGCCCGGGCGCGGCCGCCCGAGCTGTCCGAGCTCGACATCGGGTGACTGAACCGTCCTACCGCGCGGATTCCTGGCGTCCGGCCTCGGCCTCGAGCGCTTCGGCCGTCTCGAGCCACACGTCCTCGGCCCTCTCGAGCTCGCGTTGCCGTTCCGACTGCTCCTTCGCGAGCTCGGCCACGCGCGCGGCGTTGCCGTCCGCGTAGAGCGCGGGGTCCGCGAGCATCTCCTCGATCTCGGCGAGCCGGCGCCGGTGCTCGTCGATCTCGCGCTCGAGGCGGCGCAGCCGGTCGCGATACGGCTTCTCGCGTGCGCGCCGCTCCGCGGCCTCGCGGCGCCGCTCGCGCTCCGATGCCGCGCTGCGCTCCGGGCGGCCATCGCCGTCCGCCTTCGCAGCCTTCGCAGCCTCCGCCGCCTGCTGCGCGGCAAGCCAGCGCGCGTAGTCGTCGAGGTCGCCGTCGAACGGCGCGACCTGCCCGTCCGCGACGCGCCACAGCTCGTCGCACGTCGAGCGGATCAGGTGACGGTCGTGGGACACGGTCACGACCGCGCCCTCGTAGGATTGCAGCGCGACCTCGAGCGCATGCCGCATGTCGAGGTCGAGGTGGTTCGTCGGCTCGTCGAGCAGCAGCAGATTCGGCTCGCGATACACGATCATCGCGAGCGCGAGCCGGGCCCGCTCGCCGCCGGAGAACGTGCGCACCGGCTCGAACACGCGGTCGCCTCGAAACGCGAACCCGCCGAGAAAGTTGCGCGCGTCCTGCTCGCCGAGCTTCGGATCGATCGCGAGCAAATGCGCGATCGGCGAGGCCGCGAGATCGAGCGCGTCGATCTGGTGCTGCGCGAAGTAGCCGACCGCGAGATGGGGGCTGCGCAGCGCTCCGCCGCCCATAGGCTCGAGCTCGCCGGCGAGGAGCTTGATCAGCGTCGACTTGCCGGCGCCGTTCGCGCCGAGGAGCCCGACGCGCTGGCCGGGCGAGAGGCTCAGGTCGATCGCGTGGAGCACGGGCCGGCCGGCGTAGCCGACCGACACGTCGTCGAGGCGGATCAGCGGCTCAGGCAGCCTGCGCGGCGCACGAAACTCGAAGTCGAAGCCGGCCTCGGCGTGCACCGGCGCGATCTTCGGCATCCGCTCGATCATCTTGATCCGGGCCTGCGCCTGCCGCGCCTTGCTCGCCTTCGCACGGAACCTGTCGACGAAGCTCTGGAGGTGCGCGATGCGCCGCTGCTGCGCTTCGTACGCCGCGGCCTGGCTCGCGAGCTGCGCGGCCCGCTGCGTCTCGAAGCTCGAGTAGTTGCCGGAGTAGAGCCGCGCCTCGCCGCCGGCGAGGTGCAGCGTGTGCGTCGCGACGGCGTCGAGGAAGTCGCGGTCGTGCGAGATCACGAGCAGTGTCCCGCGATACTCGGCGAGCGTGCGCTGCAGCCACAGCACGGCGTCGAGGTCGAGGTGGTTCGTCGGCTCGTCGAGCAGCAGCAGGTCGGCGCGCTGCATCAGCGCTCGCGCGAGGTTGAGCCGCATGCGCCAGCCTCCGGAGAAGTCGGCGACGGGGCGCGCGTGCGTGTCGCTCGGGAAGCCGAGGCCGAACAGCATCGATCCGGCCCGCGCCCGCGCCGAGTAGCCGCCGATCTCGCCGAGCCGCTCGTGGGCATGCGCGATGCCGGCGGCATCGCCGGCCGCCTCGGCGCGCGCGAGCGCGCGCTCGACGGCGCGCAGCTCCGCGTCGCCGTCGAGCACGTAGTCGATCGCCGGCTGCTGCGTCGCAGGCGTCTCCTGGGCGACGGACGCGATCGATGCGCCGCGCGGAATGAGCACGTCGCCTTCGTCGGGTGCGAGCTCGCCGAGCAGCAGCGCGAACAGGCTCGACTTGCCGGTGCCGTTGCGGCCGACGACGCCGACCCGCCAGCCGGGATGCACGGCGAGCGTCAGCCCGCGGATCAGCACCCGCGGCCCGCGGCGCAGCGTGAGGTTGCTCAGGGTCAGCATGAGGGCGCGCAGTATCGCATGCCCGGCGCCGCGACAGGACCGGCCGATATCCTCCATCGATCGGTTCGCGGCCGGCTCGGGACGCGGCTTCCCTCCCCCGCCGGGCCCAGGGTACCCTGCCCGTACGCAGCGCGTGTTGGCTTCCGGGGGATCGTGGCGGATCAGGGGCGCGTGCTCCAGCTCCTGTCGAACATCGTCGGCAACGCGATCAAATTCACGCCGCCCGACGGGGAAGTCACCGTCTCGATGCTGCGGCGCGGCGACATGATCCTGTTCGCCGTCGCCGACGACGGCCCCGGCAGCGCGCCCGAGCACCTGCCCCATGTGTTCGACCGCTTCTGGCGCAAGGACGAATCACGCGGCACGGGGCTCGGGCTCTTCATCTGCAAGCAGATCGTCGAGACGCACGGCGGCGAGATCTGGGTCGAGAGCACGCCGGGCAGCGGATCGACGTTCTACTTCACCTTACGCGCAGACCCCGGCCGGCCGCCCGCTCACTCCTCGACCGTGAACGCCAGCAGCACGTTGCCGGGACGGCCGACAAACCCGGCGTCCCCCGACAGCACGTAGAGCATGCCGCCCGCGACGACGGGCCCCGGCCCGTCGAAGGATGCGCCGTTCGCCGGCACGCCGTTGACCGTCTCGAAGCTGCGGTTCGCGTCGAACGTCCAGAGGACCTCGCCGGTCTCCGCCGAGTACGCCCGCAGCCCGCCGTCGGCGGCGCCCGAGAACACGGCGCCCGGCACGGCGGTGACGGCCGCGGCCTGGGTCGGGCTGCAGCGCGGCCCCGGCGGCGAACACAGGAGCGGCTGCGGCGGCGTGTACCAGATGCGCTCGCCGGTCTTGATGTCGATCGCGTGGATGCCGCCGGTCTCCTCGTTGCCGTAGCCGCCTACCGCGACGTACATCCGGTCGCCTTCGACCGCGCTGCCCCAGACGCCGCCGACCGGCCCGCCCGGCCCGGCGCGATAGCTCCACAGCGTCTTGCCGTCCGCGTCCGGGTCGAGCCCCCACACCATGCCCGATTTCTGCGGGATCACGATGATGTCCTTGCCTTCGGACGTCGTCGTGAGAATCGGCGATGCGGAGAAATCGAGATCGGGCCCCTGCTCGGTCGGGCAGTTCGGGTTCGAATCGCCGTTCTCGTCGCAGCCGAGAAGCCAGACGTCGCGCGTGAACCGATTCGTCCAGCGAATCTCGCCCGTCTCGATGTCGAACGCGATCACCGCGTCCGTCGTCTCGGGCGTCGTGCCGTCGTCCGCGTAGGCGGGACCGGTGCCCGAATAGATGAGACCCCTCTTCGCGTCGATCGTCGGCGCGTTCCAGATGCCGACGCCGGCCGGCCCCCACAGCGGCACGCCGGCGCTGCTCGTCCCGCGGCGCCGCGGCTCGGGCAGCGTATAGGTCTTCCAGATCACCTCGCCGGTCGCCGCGTCGACCGCCGTCAGGCTGCCGCGGAACGTGCAGCACTCGTACTCGGGATTCGCGCCGGTCATCGCTTCGTTGATGCCGGTCATCGGCACGTAGAGCCGGCCTTCGTAGAGCGTCAGCGCTCCGGTGCCGCGCGTGCTCGGATGATCCTCGACCCGGGTGCGCCAGATCTCGTCGCCCGAGTCCGCGTCGAGCGCATAGACCCAGCCTTGCGCATCGACGAAATAGACGGCGTAGCCGTCGCGGCCGTGCGGGAAGCGATGCGGGCCGACCGAGTTCGCGCTGCGGATGCCCGCCTCCGGAAAGAGCTGCCAATGCGTGCAGCCGGTCTTCGCATCGAGCGCGTAGATCGCGCCCGCCTGCGAGCCGACGAACAGCCGGCCGCCGATCACCGACGGCTGCCCGCGGGCCTGCTGCTCCCGCGGCAGGCCGTACGCCCACGCGAGCCGCAGGTTCGGAATGTCCGCGACGGTGATGCCGCCGGCTTCCGCGGGCTGAAAGCGCGTATTCGTCACCGTCGGTCCCCAGCCGTTCCAGCGGTGCGGGCTCGCGTCGCGCAGCGGCGGCGTCGACTCGCAGTGAAACTCGGCGACGTAGAGCGGAGACTCGCTCCCCGTCTGCGCGGCCGCGGCGCCGGCGAGACACACCGCGCCCAAAAGCAAAGCCGTTCGAAGCATGTTCAACTCTCTATTCGTTGCAGGCGCTATCGATGCTGGCCGAGCCGGCTCGCAGGCGGGCGATGCGCGCTCACCGGGCCAGCACCTCGACAATGAAGGCGGCGACGTCGTTGAGCTCGTCGGCGGAATAAGCTTCCCTGAACGCCGGCATGTTGTTGCGCCCCGCGGCCGTCACGCCGGCCACCGCTTCCCGGCTCGAGGCGCCGAGCAGCGACGCGCCGCCGCCTTCGCCGCCGTTGCCGGTCAGGCCGTGACAAGGCGAGCAGGCCTCGCGGTAGATGCGCGCGCCGTTGTCGACGTCGGCCGGCCGGGTCGGCTCGAGCGCGGCCGCGGCGGCCGGCGATCCGCCGAAGGCGCCCGGCCGTTCGCTCGCGGTGAGCGGCTCGATCGTGCCGTCGAGCGAGAACATCCAGATGCCGTCGCCGCGGCGCCCGTTCGCGAACACTCCGCCGCCCGCGTGCACGACGACGTGCTGCTCGCCCTTGTGCTCGAACGTCGTGACCGTCGAATTGACGCCCGCGTCCGTCATGAACTCCCACAGCAGCGCGCCGGTGCGCTTGTCGAGCGCCGTGAGCCGCCCGTCGCTGTGCCCCGTGAAGACGAGCCCTCCGGCCGTGACGACGGAGCCGCTGTAGCACGGCTCGGGCCACTGCTGGCGCCACACGAGACGGTTCGTCGTGACGTCCAGCGCGGCGAAGATTCCGCGGTCGGGCGCGCTCGACTGCCCGAGGCGGCCGCCGAAGTACGGCACGTTGTCCACCGGCGGCTCGAGCGGCAGGTTGACGACGTAGCTGCCGATGCGATCGGTCGCGCACACGTACAGCAGGTTCGTCTCCGGATCGAACGAGCTCGGCGGCCAGTTCGCGCCGCCCTGCGCCGAGGGCTTCAGCATCACGCGCTCCGTCCAGAACGGCGTGAAGATGCGTCCGCCGTTCGCGATCTCGCTCGTGCCGGGGATCAGCGGCGCATCGGCCGGCACGATGTCGATGTGCTGCGGCACGATCGGATCGCCGATCGGGAACGGCTGCGTGGGCGAAGTCGCCTGACGCGGCTCCTGCGGAACGGGACGCTCCTCGATGCCGATCAGCGGCTCGCCCGTCACGCGGTCCAGAATGTACGCCCAGCCCGTCTTCCCGACCTGCACGAGCCCCCGGCGCCGCTCGCCGTCGATCTCCGCGTCGAACAGCACGACGGGATTCGGCGCGTCGTAGTCCCAGATGTCGTGATGCACCTGCTGAAAGTGCCAGCGGTACTCGCCCGTCGCGACGTCGAGCGCGACGATCGAGTTCGCGAACAGGTTGTCGCCGGGACGCACGGCGCCGTTCAGCACCGGCCCCGGATTGCCGGTCGAGAAGTAGATCAGGCCGAGCTCGGGGTCGACCGCGGGGGTCTGCCAGACGGGCGCGCCGCCGTGCATCCATGCGTCGCTGTCCGCGGGCCACGTGTCGTGACCGAGCTCGCCGGGGCCCGGGATCGTGTAGAACACCCAGCGGACGCTGCCGTCGTCCGCGTTGAAGGCCGTCAGCCTCCCGCGCCGGCCCATGACGCCACCGCTGACGCCGCTGATCACCATGCCGTCGTAGTAAAGCGGTGCGCTGGTGATGCTGTAGCCTTCCTGCCAGGGCGCGACGGGCACGCGCCAGATCTCCTCGCCCGTGCGCTGATCGAGCGCCGCTACCGTCGCGTCGAGGAACCCCGCGTAGACCCGCCCGTCGCCGAGCGCGACGCCCCGGCTCTAGCGCCCGAACGGATTGCCTGCGCGCGGATCGGGGTTCGCGCGATACGTCCACAGGATCTCGCCGGAGTCGACGTCGATCGCGAACACGTCGTTGTCCCCGTTGACCACGTACAGCACGCCTTCGTAGACGAGGATCTGCGCCTGGCCCGAGTTGCCGGGGCTCGCGCCCGAGCCCATCGACGTGCGCCACTTGCCTCTTAGCCGGGCCACGTTGTCCCGGTTGATGAGGTCGAGCGGCGAGTAGCGTTGGTTCGCGAGAGTGCCGCCGTTCGTGATCCATTCGTCGCGCGGCAGCGTGCTCAGGCGCTCCGCGTTGAACGCGGGCGCCGGCTCGATGACCGGCTGCGCGAGCGCGCATCGAAACGCCATGAGCCCGGCGCACGCGACGCCTGCGGGCAGCGCGGCCCATCGTGTTGCAGTACGCATTCGCTCCCCGTCCCGATCGATTGACGCCCGCTGCGCCCGCCGCGAGCCTCGTCTTTCGGCGCAACTGATCGCGGCACGGCAGCGCTCTGCGCGGATTCTCCCATAGGCCCGCCCCCTCGTCACGCCGACGCCGCTGCCGGCACCGCCCTCGCGGCTCGAGATTCCATGATCGAGACTTCACGCCAGCAACATATCCCCGCGTCTTGGGATTTCATGTCTTCTGATACGACTGCAGACAGCGGAAATATGCGGCCTCTCGTAATCAATGCTTGCCGCCCCAAAGGCCCGTTGCTAGGATCGTTTTGCGCAGCGTAATGCGGGGGAGATCGCAGTCATGGGCAGATGGATCATCCGGTGGGTCGCACTCGGCGGGTTCCTCCTTGTCGGTGCGGAGCTCCAGGCACACCATGCCGTCGCGAGCATCTACGACCTGAACAAGGAGATCGTCCTGGAGGGGCAGCTCACGAAGCTCAACTTCCGGAATCCGCACTCGAACCTCGAGCTCGCAGTGCCCAACGCGGACGGCACGACGACGGAGTGGGTCCTGACCACCGCATCGACCAACGTGCTGACCCGGGCCGGCGTCAACCGGGATTCCATCAAGCCCGGCGAGTTCCTCAAGGTCACGATTCTCCCGGCCAGGAACGGCAATCCCGCGGGATTCATCAGGCGCCTCGAGCTCGCCGACCGCGAGTTCGATCTCGAGATCGACTGACAACGAAAGCAACCAGCGTCGGCAGGGGGAGTTGTGATGTTCGTTCCACGATTTGTCGCGGCGTCGGCGCTCGCCGTCATCGCCGCGGCGGGCGGCATGCTGCCAGCCCACGCGCAAGGCTTCGGGCGCGGGCCGGAGCTCTATACACCCGGGCCCGATGATCGCGACCTGAAGGCGGTCCTGTTCAACTGGACGTGGCACATGGGGATGCTGCGGGGCCAGGCGGAGCCCGAGCTGATCGGAACGCTCGAATACCGGGCCGAGGGCACGATTCAGGTGGACGGTCAACCGTGCACGCTGACGAAGTACCGCATCAGCGCGAACTACCAGACGCCCGGGTACCGGACGCAGATCGAGTGCACGCTCCCGAACGGCGAGACGTTCGCCAACATCGAGACGATGAGCGGCGATTACGCATGGGACGAGGACATTCCCGGCGCGGAGCTCGTCCCCGGAGAGGGCCGCGCGACGCCCCGGCCTGCTGCGCTCGAGGAGCGGCGGATACGCTTGTGGGCCAGCCCTCACGGCGCGCCCAAGGCTGCCATCGCCGCCGCGGCCGGCGTGCCGCTGTCGGAGTCGTTCGCGCAGAACCCGGCCGTCCTGCTCGACCGGCAGGCGGCCGCCGGAGTCAAGGGGACGGCGACGCTGTCGTGGCAGGGGGACCGGGCGGTCGTCACCTACCCGATCCCGGGCGTGCCCGGCGCTGTCGCGACGGCCACGCTCGACGAGGGTTACCTCCCGGAGCGCGTCGTGGTCACGCACGGCTCGAGCACGACGGAGTTCCTGTACGGCGATTTCCAGGACTTCAATAACCCGCTCCACAGGATCGAGGCCCTGTATGCCGGCACGATCGTCGAGCGCCGCAACGGCGCCGTCGTGCGAGATCTGAAGACCGTCGTAACCGAGATCGGCCAGGTCTACGTCGTCGTGCCCGTCCCGGAGAGCGTGCGGGCCGCCGGTACAGCAACGCACTGACAAGGGTTCCGGCCGGGCGCCGTCGCGCGGCGCCGGGCCGCTCGAGGGAGGCGCTCGGCTCATGAGAAAACATCAGGTCTTGAGAACGGGGCTCGTGGCGACCGCGGGGTTGCTCCTCTCTTTCATCGTCACCGGCTCGCAGGCGCAGTTCGGCGGCGCGCCGGAGCCGAAGGCGTCCGAGGCGGAAACGCCGCGCCTGCCGAGCGGCAAGCCGGACCTTACGGGCTCGTGGCGGACGGTCGCGGGCGGGCTCAGGGGCGTCCCCGGCGGCATGTTCCGGCGGTGCACTCCGTTCCAGGACAACTGCATGGAGTGGACCAACCAGAGCGCGGATTGGGTGTTCATGGCCCCGCCTCGGCTCGACAACAACAAGCCGCTGTACAAGCCCGAGCACTGGGACCGCGTCCAGGAGCTCGACATGTGGACGAACAAGTACGACCCGGTCATGACGTGCCTGCCGCTCGGCATCCCCCGGCACGGTCCCCCCGTGCGGATATTCCAGACCGAGGAGGACATCACGATGTTCTACCGCGGCGGAGTCGACGGCGGCGGCGGGTACCCGGACTTCCGCATGATCCAGCTCGACGGTCCGCCGCACACGGAGGACGACAAGTACGCGTACTCGTACATGGGCCGCACGGTGGCCCGCTGGGAGGGCGATACGCTGGTGCTCGATTCGATCGGCTTCACCGATGAGACGTGGCTCGGGCGCGGCGGTTACTTCCATTCGACGGAAATGCGGGTCATCGAGCGGTTCACGCGGACCGGTAACGAGATGCTCTACGAAGTGACGGTCGAGGATCCGGAGGTGCTCCTCGAGCCGTGGGTCATGCCGCCGCGCGTGCTGCAGCTCTCCAATCGCCCGACGCTCATCGCGGAGCGCGG
>Ga0079224_100000476_pt1 | contig 39524 bp, 25 predicted proteins | sample Stecom2015_FD_80414 | JGI IMG/M metagenome (GOLD analysis project Ga0079224, IMG submission 80414) | Agricultural soil microbial communities from Utah to study Nitrogen management - Steer compost 2015 | ecosystem: Environmental > Terrestrial > Soil > Agricultural land | place: USA: Utah... | reverse complement strand
CTTCAGCGCATGTTGATTTCTATGAGCACTCACCGTCGCTTTCGGCTAGCTGCACGTCCTGCCTCCCGCGTCGGAGTTGATCTCCTTCGCACAGGCCGCGTTCTTTGTCGCGCTGACCGTAATTACTGTCGCGGCATTTGTAATTACGGACGCGCCGGCCGTATCTCTTGGCGAGCCGACCGTAATTACTGTCGTGGCATTTGTAATTACGCACGGGCCGTCCGTAATCGTTGGCGAGCCGACCGTAATTACTGTCGCGGCATTTGTAATTACGGACGCGCCGGCCGTAACCCTTGTCGAGCCGACCGTAATTACTGTCGCGGCATTTGTAATTACGGACGGGCCGGCCGTAACCCTTGGCGCGCTGACCGTAATTACTGTAACGCCTTTTTAGTTGCAACTCCACTCCTGCACAATGCGGACGCCCCGAGCATGGTACGTGCGGATTTGCCCACACGCCTATTTGCAAAACTCACGCCCGCCTGCCGCAGGGGCCACCAAACGTTTCTAGTCGGTTTCCGGTAAGCTCAGCGCGCGCCATTCGGCCAGTTGGAACAGCCCTCCCTCGCCTACCGCCGTCACGTATACGCGGTACCGGGTATAGGCCTTCGAATTGTCAAAGATAAACGTGCGGGTCTGGAAGCGGTCCGGAAAAGCCTCATCATTCCTAGTGTCCAGCACGTCCCAGGTAACTCCGTCGCTCGTAGCCTCCAGCCTCCAGTTGCGCGGATCACGTTGGGGCGCGTCATTGGCCGAGGTAAACGTGTATCCGCCCAAAACGACCGGCTGGAAAAACTCGAGTTCAAACCACAGGTCGCCCACATAGTCAAATTGCAGGAACTTGCTGTTGATGTTATTGTCTATCAACTTGAGCGATCCCTCTCCGGCATGCATGCCCCCGTTGTTATCGCGCGAAACGGTCAGGTTGCCTTCGGCCGTTACATCCCGTACAATCCCTAGGTCGGTAAGCAGGTGTGAAATTTCCGCAATGGACCCGTTCGGGGTTTCCACCCGAACGGTATAGTCCTGGAACTGACCACTGGCCACTTCAATATTGATCTCGTCGCCGCTGGCGATAAATTCGGCGCCCGTCCCGGTGCCCTTATACCAATTAATGGTTTCGATATTGGCCTCGGAAGCCACGCTCAAATCGAGGGTGCCGCTGCCAGCGGGGGTGGCGACTAGGCTGAACACGTCCTCAGGCTTTATGCTGATGACGGCCTCACGCTGCGCCCAAAATCCCTGGCCGTTCTCGGCACGGAGCGTCACCCGGAAATCGCCGGTATACAAAAACGTATGCAAGGGCGATACTTCCAGCGATGAGCTATCGTCGCCAAATTCCCAACGCACCTCCTTAAAATTGGTCGAGCCATTGGCAAACGAATAGGTGAACGGATCATCCGCGCGCTGCTCAAAGGTAAACGCAGCCGTAGGCTTGGGTTCATCGGGTTCGGGTACCGGAGCCTCATCGCTCTCACATGCGGCGAAAACCACGGTCATGGCGCCCAACAAACTGACACCTGCGAACAACTTTCCTCGTAATGTCCTCATTCTTTTCATCTGTTATTATTTTGTTTTCGTGGGCCGCCTGCCTGTGGGCAGCCGCACCGACGTTCTACCTTATGTGCTATGTCCAAACTCAATCACTAGGGCACGCGGATCATCCGCCATTCGGCTTGCTGGTATAGGGAAGAGCCGTGGTTGGCGGTAATGTTCAATCGGTAGTATTTGTAAGCCATGGAGTTGTTGAAGTCGTACCGCTTCGTTTGGAACCGCTGCGCGAACGATTCATCCGTCCGGGAGTCTAAATTCGTCCAATTGATGCCGTTATGGGATCCTTGCAGGGTCCAGTTTTTGGGATCGCGGTCCGGTGCGTCGTTGGCCGAGGTCATCGTATACGCACCGACTACCACCGCCTCGGGGAATTCGAGGCGCATCCACAAGTCGCCCGAGAAGCTCGACTGTAGGAATTTCGTACCCGTGTCGTTATCCACAATTTTCAGCGAGCCTTCGCCACCTTCCGCGCCGCCGTTGTTATCTCGGCTGACGCTTAAGACAGCACCACCGGTGACGTCGACCTCCACAACATGCTCGGGATGGATCAATACAACCGTGGTATGGCGTTCGGGGTGCAACTGGTGCAAGGTAGGCGCTTCTAAGCTCACCGCTATGGCAAGGAGGTTATCCATGTGGCTTTCGATGACTTGCCACGGCACGCTGAGTTGGAATGCGGCGGAGCGCGAGTTGCTACCCACGTGCACGCGCTGCTCCAGGTTATACTCTCCGCTTTCCAACGCAATGGTATTTTCGGGTAGTTCGCCCGCCGCCACCATGGATTCCACAATAGCAGGATCTACGACTGCGCCCACCGAGAACGGCCGGCTGGGAACGCCTAACAGGCTCACGCCCAGCGGAACGGTGAGCCCGCTCGACGTGGATATATAATTTTGCCGGTTGCGCGCTTCCAGCACCTCGCCACCACCATTGGTAATCGCTATGTAACGGATATCCTCCGGTTTCAATATTTCGGCGGTATTGAGCAGAATGGAGCTGGCTCCACCCTCGGGATCGATCTGGTTGCCCTTTCCTGGCTCTACCAACTTAATGACCACCGCCGCCTTTTTTCCAAAGTGGCTTTCGAGGAAGCTGATGTTGGCCGATATTTCAAAACTTGCGCGTTCCGCCCCGAAGGGAATCTGCACTACGTTAGGGATGACCAACATTTCGGAGGGCGTAGCCACCACCTCGTCGCCCTGGCTCGCGGCCAGCGCCTCGGTAGCGTCCGCGTCGAACGCCAAGCCCACTTGGAACGCCTTGCTCGCGGGGCTCGAAAGCGTCACCTCGATGGGGATTTTCGCATATTCGGCGTCCTTGGTAATCGCGCCGCTGATGTCACCTGCCGACACCACACTGGGCGCGGAACCTTGCAGGTCAAAATCCTCCAAATCGTGGGAATCGCACGCCGCCAACGCGAAACCTGCCAGCCATGCCGCCTGGACTATTGTTCTAAAACTAATTATCTTTTTCATCAATACCTTAATTGCTAGGGTTGTCAAAATAATATCTAGCGATCGAGCCACACGCGGCCATCAAACTGCCAGCTCTCTTGGCGAGCGATCCTAAACCAACTTACGATCTGCGCAGGGATATCTACGCTGCGGGGCACGAATGTTCCCAAGTCGTCAGACGAGGGGGCGCAGAGGTATTCGGCGAGGCGATCCCAGGAGACATCACCGCCCGAAAGGGTCATGTGGCTACCCAGCGGCCCGCTGTCGTGAATGGTATCTTCCGAATCACCAACCACCATCCAGTGTCCGGCCAGAAAATCGAAATACGGATGGCCTGGGTCCACGCCTACTTCGCAGGAGTACTGGCGGATCACGTCGTCTGGCAGGGCGACCTTCCAGATGCGGACGTCTGACAAGTATACGTCAGGCTCGCCGTGCCCATTTCCTTGTATGTAACCCATCGTCAACAGGGCGTCGTTATCAAAACTTCCCCAGCCGGTGACGTTGGTTTCATTGTCGAAATTGCCATTGGTATATGTACGGATGTATCGCTGATTGTCGCGGATCACCCCTACTACGGCGATGCTGTTCCAGGTGGCGTCCGCCAAGGCCGCGCCCCGGATTTGGTTACCATCGCCGGGGCCGCGCGCGTTAAACATCCAGAAGTTATCTTCGAGGAAAATCACCCAACCGTTGCTCGCCCACCCCGACGACCACTCGGGGCGCTTACCCAGGATTGAGGGGTAGTAGAAACGGTAGTTGTTGTTGGGGCCGATGTTTTTCTTCACTTTCAGCTCAATCGTGAAGGCCGTTGTTCCCAGGTTATAGATGCTGTTGTCGCCAGCAGTTACCTGAGCCTTGCGCTGGCCACTGAACCGGACGAAATCGCCTTGGAAACGGTTGCCCAAGTACGGGGTACCGATAAAGCGTGTACTGTAGCGCGAGGCGTGCATGATGGTAAACGTATTAACCTTGGGGTTGCTGAAAATCGTATTGTCATTTTGGTGCTCGGGAATTTCGAAGTCGCCGCCTCGGCTCGATGTGATGACAACGAGCCAATTTTCCTGGGCATATTCCGGACGCGCGCGCAGCGCGGCGAGGATCTCCCCTATTTGGGAATCGAAGCGAAGGATGGCGTCGCGGTATTCCGGCACGGACAGGTCGTAACCGTGGGCTGCGCCGGCGGCGTCGATATCCGACAGGTGCCCTGTCACAAAGGTGATCGTGTCCACTGCGAGGGCCTGTATGACGGCATCCTTGACTGCTTGGTCATCGCCTAACACCTGGCGCACGTCCGCCCCCTGGGTCAAGTACTCGTGGAACTGTGGCGAGGTGGTGAATGTCCGGATGTCGCTATTGGGTACAGCTTGCTTGACACGGCGGAACACGACGGGAAAATCCTGCAGATTGTTGTTTTCAAATTGGTTGCCAACGATGCGATGCTTGTCTTGGCCGACACCGGTCAGCATGTTCGCCCAGTTGGCACCGTCCCCTTCGGCGTTCTCGTCGCTGAGCGACTTCCACGTGTGGATGGAATGTTCCAACAAGGAGTTGATGTTGGGCGCTTCCGCGTCGCGCACTGACTCGCCGCGTGCGCCATCGGCAATGATGTACAGCACTTTGGGAGTGCTGTAGACCACGTTTACGCTATCATCGGTATCGACATCGGGGATGACCCGCGCGAATTCCTCCTGGCAGGCGGCAAAGGCCACCAAACCTACCACCAAGGCGGGCAGGCCTTTGACATAGTTCCGTATATTTCTCTGTTTTGCCATTTTCTTTTGCGTTTTTCTACTCTATCCCAATACTGTGTATCGCTTATTCCAACGTAATGCGCGCTAGGTTGCTCACGGGCTCGCCATTAAATCGGTCAAAGCTACCGATAAGCAACAGGGCACGGCGGCTGTCTGCCGAGCGGGTTTCGACGACGTCGTTCAGGTTCCCCCTGAATTGGCCCGTTGCGTTGTAGCCCGGTGCCAGCTGCCCACTTTCATTGAGGATCATGAAACCATGCCTCGCCACGCCTCCATAGGTGCGGAAGTCGCCGCTGACGACGATGAGCCCATCGTCAAGCTGACGTGCAAAGCGGGGTTCCCCCCCTTGGAATTCCTGCGGTACGAATCCGGCATAATGGGTACCATCGGCGTTGAGCTGCACCATATTGTTTGACGCCTGCCCGTTATATTGCCGGAATGCACCCGACACGGTATACTTGCCTGTGGTTTCATTATAGCTTACCGAATACACGTTGTAATCGGGGCCTACGCCACCGGGGTTGAACGTGTCGTCACGCGTGCCATCCGGATTAAGCCGGACCATGTAGTTCGTGGCCTGATCATCAAAACGGGTAAAGGCGCCGAACACGACGAGCTTGCCCGCCAGCTCTCCCTCGGTGTGCATATAAGTACGGATGTCGCCATTTGCTCCAGCCATCGCTTTGCCAGAGGCGTCGAAACGGTAGGTCCGGTCTAGGGAGCCATCTTGGTTAAGACGGGCCAGCTGGCGTATCTCCGTACTGTCGAGAATGACTGTATCGCGCATTTCCAGTCGGTTTGGTTTGTCATACTGACGGCTGACATAATAGCGGAAGTTGCCCGTCGCCAGCAATTGATCGCCCTGCGGATAGAGACGGTCGACCGCCGAATTGAAGCCGCCGTTGAAGGTAGGGAAGTATTTGGTGGTGTCCTCTTGGTCGGGACGCCGCCACGTCTGCACGCCCATGGTGTCGATGGTACCATTGAGGTTGAGCATGGTCAGGTTGCTGATATTTTCGGTGCGCTGGTCGTAGCCGCTAAAGCCACCGCCGATAAACAGCTTGTCGCCGATTTGGGTAATGGCGTTCAAGCCTCCGTTCGCCGCCGCACCCGTGCGCAGGCTTGCATCGTAAGTACCGTCCGGAAAAGTGCGCACGATCCGGTTAATCGGGCGGATGATGCCTTTATTGTCGTAATTGGTAAAGTGTCCGACCATGATGGTTTTCCCGTCAGCCAATGGCATATACTGCATAATATTGCCGTTGGCCCCCTGCGTGGGCAGGAAGGTGGCATCCAAACGCACCAAACCGGTGACGCTAAATTGGGGCCCGAAGACGACGATATCGTCAATCGATATCGATGTGGTGCCGGTGCTGGCATAATCCGGCACCACGACCTTAATTGCGTTGTCGGTCACCTCTATGATGTCGGCCTCCTCGCCATTGAAGCGAAATACAATCCTGTCCTTAAACTCCAGGAAGCCCGACCCGGAGATCGACACCGTGGTGCCCGGCAATCCCGACGCGGGAACGGGCGGCTTAAAGCGGTCTATTTCGATACCCAATGGTTCCTTGCCGGTACCATAAGGCTCGTCAAACAATTCGTCTTTTTTTGTGCAGCCTGCAGCCAAGATCGCCAGCAACAGCAATGCCCACAGGCGCGCGCCGACGGATTGGGCCGCACGGCCACCGTATGTATACATCATTGAGTTCATATCGTTGTTATTTTCCATTGATGGGCTAGCGTTTGCTTTCCAAAATATCGTCTTCCACTTCGCGCTGTACGAAACCGAACCCTCCTTTGGTGAAGTCCAGGGCATGGACAATGCCATTCGATGGTTGGATGTCTGACGAAGCCACCGGTATGGTCACCCATCCCTGCTGGGGCTGGGCCAGGTCAGGAATGTACGAGATGTGCAGCTGCCGATATCCCATGTACCGCAGGCGAGCATCGGCAGTCACCGCATCGTGGTAGACGACCCCGATATTACTTACCGAATTGTTGATCGAATAATAATTCTGTCCGCTGTAAGTGGTTAACAGGTCGAAGTCGACCTGAGGGTAGTCCATGAGTTTGTTGCGTCCGCGGAACATGTAGCGCTCCACGTACTTTCGCCAAATGACCGAATCGACGTCTGCGAGCTCCGCGATCGTGTCACGGCCTAGATTGTAGAGACGCGTGTTGACGCCCCCTCGTCCCACTTGCCCAATGAGATCCTTAATATCTTCGTCGTGAGGGGCAAAAAACGTGAATTCATCCTGATGGAAGGTCTCCTCCAATCCTGCCAAACGCACGATCTGGGCGATGGTATCAAAGTCCCGGGGTTTGGAATCCAGATATTCCATGACCGTCCCCTCAAAGACTGGATTGGCTCTTCCTCCGTCGATGTAGTAGTCGTCTCGCTTGCAGGATGCCAAGACCAGGAGCAGACCACCCAATGCCAAGGTGGTGCGGGTAAAATAAGCTCGTATGTTATGCATGGTCGTCATCTGTTTTATTTTTTCCATCCTCATGGACTAGTTTCCTCCTCGTGTTAGCCAGTATTCATTGAGCACCATATAGGGATTGTTGTTCCGTGCTCCGGGATCGATGGGCCAGGTCCATGCGCGACGGTTGAACTGGTCCATGTTAAGCGGGTTTCGTGCCCACTGCTGGCTCAGGATACGTCCCGTACGGATCAAGTCGAAATAGCGGTGGCCTTCGCCCAGCAGCTCGCGCGCCCGCTCCATGAAGATAAAGTCGCGGAGGTGTTGCCCCCCGGGTCCGTCGTAGCTGGCTGCCTCGGCACGGTCGCGGATGATATCCAGCACGGTGATGGCTTCTGCATCCCGGCCGAGCTCAGCCAATGCTTCGGCACGCAGGAGAATCGCGTCTGCATAACGGAAGATCATAAAGGTATTATCGGGATTTCGGTCCTCGTTGCCGGAGGCGTAGGTGTTGAACGCAAATTTAACCGCGATAAACTGGCCGCTGTTTGACAGCATGTCTTGGTACCAAAAGTCGCGACGCTTGTCGGCCACGCCTTCCGGATGCAAGCGCATCATATACGTATCGATGAAATAGCAGTGGCTAATTTGGTTGTTGAAGCGCGGAAACTTGTAGGGCCAGCGCAGGAAGTGGTCGCCAAATGGCGCCAGCGGCGCGTTATCGTCGGCGTAGTTGATGCTCCGGTAGAATTCAAACAGGCTTTCGTCCGAACGGCCTTTCATCACCGTGGCCCATCCTTCTTCGGTCAATGGGTAAAGGCGGTATGCTCCGCTCGCCATGAGTTCGGCCCCGAGGTTGGCGGTTTCCGTATAGTATTGCTCCCGCTTACTGCGGTCAAAGCCTGCATTCCACATATTCATGTGCATCAGCAGGGCGATGATGCTGCCACGGCTGGCGCGGGCACCTTTCAGTGCCGGATCGGCGTAGGTCCAGGGGATATTGTCCTTGTGCGGTTTGAGATCGGCAATACACTTGTTTAGCACCGACACCATATCCTCGCGCGGCAAGGCTTCGGCTTGGTATGCATCGGTATAGTATACCACGTCACCATAGAGCCGGACCATCCAAAAGTAGGTGAAGCACCGCAAGAAGGTTGCTTCCGCTATGTAACGCTGCTGCTCGGCAGCCGTTAATCCCGGGATTCCTTCCTCCAGCTTATCGATTAGGATATTAGCCGTTTGGATAACCTGGTAATAGCGCTTCCAGTCAGTTACCCGGTCTAGGTTGTACCAATCCCAAGGGCGTGAGCGATCGATCACCGCCAGCATGTCGTTGCGTCCGAGCGCCTCCACCACTTGCCTGGCACTGAAGCTATTGGCGCCCGGTGACGCAAACACCTCCCCGGATCGGGTCTCGCCAATGGCCCCGATTACCCAGCTTTCGTTTAGCTTGTCGAAAAACATGCTGTACATGTTAGCAAAGTTTGTCTCCACGTCTTCCTTTGACTGATAGAAGTTATTTCCCGTCAGGCGGTCCATGGGTTCGACCATGAGAAAATCCTTGCAGGACATCAGGCTTAGCGTTGCCATCATTAATCCGGCGAGCAGGTGGCGGGACCGCGTTATCGTCATTATCTTTTTCATCGTTGTCATCTGCATTAAAATCCAATATTCACGCCTAGGCTATACGAGCGCGGCACGGGATATCCTTCCGAGATGTCGCGTCCCATGTTGGTGACGTTTTCGGGGTTAGGGCCGTTGTAGCGCGAGAACGTATTCAAGTTCTCGGCCGAGAAGTTGAACCGGATATTGTCCAGCCCAAGGCGGTTGGCCAATCGCTTCTCCAGCTGGTAGGAAAGCACCACCGCATTGATCTTGAAATAGCTTCCATCTTCCGCCCAGAGATCCTGGTCATAGCGGAACGGTTGGATGGCTCCAAAGCGCGTATAGTCGTACGCATAAGGATATACAGCCACATCTCCGGGCTTGCGCCACATGTCGACATCATCCAAAGGCACGACGGCACGCTGATCGAACGGCGATGCCATCAAGCCCAGTCGATGCGCCAAGGCATTGTTTAGGATAGTCCGCTTGCCCGTAAACGATCCAAACACGTTGAATCCAAAGTTCTTCCAGTTCACGCCGACAGTTGCTCCCCCGGTGAACAAGGGCTGGGTATTTCCCGTTCGCATGTAGTCGTTTTGGTCCAGGATATAATCACCGTTCAGGTCCCGCAGAATCGGGTCCCCGCCTTCGAAGAAGCGGCCATTGGTTTGGTAAGGCAAGCCCGTCACGGGGTCAACCGGTACGTCCGCATCGGTCGCATACACGCCATCGTTGATGCGCAGGTAGTTAGACATGGTAGCGGTTCCTACGCGATATACGTTGTGTTGGCGATGCGTATCCCCGTCCCAACGGATAAACTGCCCGCCGTAGTGTGACGGCAAGCGCAGCAGTATATCGCGGTTGAGCGAGCCGTTGACCGAGATGTGCAGATCGACCGGACTCGTTGCCGGCAGCGGCCGCACCAAAAGGTAAAGCTCATGTCCGTAGTTTGCTATGCCCGCACTGTTGCTGAACAACTTATTGAAGCCTGTCGTATTAGGCAGAAACTCCTCGAACAACATGTTCTCCACCGTCTTGTAGTAGGTATCGTAGATCAAGGAGAAGCGATTGTTGAAGAGGTTGAAGTCAAGCCCTAGGTTGTATTGGGTTGTGGTCACGGGCTTCAAGTTCGGGTTAGGCACTTGGTCGAAATTCAACCCAATACCTTGCTGTCCGTTATAATTGCCCGTGATGTCGTAGCGTCCGTAGATCCGTTCCAGGGTTGCTTCGGGGACGATGTTCACCCCCCAGCTGACGCGTGCCGACGCCAAGTCTAGCCATTCCACGCCCTCCAGGAACGATTCGCGATGCGCGTTCCATTTAATACCGATGGCAGGGTTTTGCGCGTATAGGTTATCGAAGCCCGCACCGGACGAGCCGTCCCAGCGGTACGAAAGGTCGAGCACGTATTTCTTTTCGAAGTCGTAGGTAGCCGACACCGCGAAGGATGCGGCCCGCTCATCGCGGAAGTTAGTCAATACGCCGCCTCCACGCGAGAAATACCCGTCGAACCCAATAGGACCGCGGAACTGGTCGTTTGGCCCGCGCTCTTGCCGGGTGATGGAATTGTGCCGACCCCAGATCCTAAACTCGTTAAAGGCATTCACGAAAATTGTGTGTTGGTCGTTGAAGGTCTTTGAATAGTTGATACTGTTCCGGTTATAGAGCTGCGTATTGCGACCGTTGTAGGCATACACCCGGGCAAACTGGTTGTTGGCTATCGCTGGCGTGAAGGTGTCTTCGGTTTTCGACTCAAACTCATAGCTCATCGTGCTGTTAAGCCTCAGACCTTCGATGATGAAGTAACTGGCCTCAACGTGCGTTCGGATGAGCCGCGTGGCGTTGTCGTTATCGGTACGCAGCGAAGACATGTAGCCTCCCGTGGATTGGTAGAACGACGGCGGGGGCAAGAGCGTAGAGCTCGTGCCGCCGGTGGCCACGCCGGTCTGCAACATGCCGACCCCATCTCCTACACTTTGCTTACCCACGGATCCGTTTACCGCACCGATCACCTGGAACTTGCTGTTCTCAGGTTGGTATTCCATACGCAGGTTGGCCGAGTAGCGGCTAAATCCGGTGTTGCGGATAATGCCGCTTTCACTGAAGTAACCCAAGTTGGCTTTGTAGTTGAACAAGGGACTACCACCATCGATGGCCAAGTTATGGTTTTGGTTGAACGTGGTTCGGTAGTATAAGGACTGCCAGTCCGTTGAGTTGTTCCAATAGGCGTTCAAGCTGTCCGAAAGAAAAGCGGTTTCAGCGATACGCCGCCGCTCGGCTTCGTTGGGAGCGTTCTCCCAGATTTGCTGCAGTTTCATCGCTCGCTCCAGGTTACCGCCCAGCGTAGCGCGCAGCGCGGGTGGCGTACGGATAAAGCTGTTGTGATTGTACCGTACGCGCGGTACGGGCGAATTGCCTCGCTTCGTGGTGATAATGATGACCCCGTAGGCCGCCATCGACCCGTAGAGGGAGGTCGCTTGGGCGTCTTTCAGGATCTCAATACTGGCGATATCCTCCACGGGGATCATAGACAACGGGCTGATGCCCGGCCCTTGTTGCTGGAATCCGAATTCCGTGGCCCGGTCGGCATCCATCGGGATACCGTCAATCACGTACAGTGGCGACGTAGGCTGTAGAAAGGACTCATTACCCACGCCCGTCGTAGAAATGGTCGAGAGCCCGCGAATCTGGGTAGAACCGCGGAATCCGGGCGCACCGGTGTTCACCTGCACGTTCATCCCCGGCGCCAGGCCCTGCAACAGGACTTCCACGTTGCCGACAGGTCGATCCTTCAAATAGCTCGTGTCAACGGAGAAGGAAGCGCCCGTGGTCAGTTCTTTGGAGCGGGCGACGTATCCCCTAACCACGACCTCCTCCAAGCTGCTTTCGTCCAGTACCATGGAGATTGTCAGGTTGTCGCGCGAGTTGCTGACCGTTACGGCGTTGTCGCGGTAGCCGATGCTTCGAAACACGACGCGCGAGTTGGGCGCCACCGAAATCCGAAATCTTCCTCCTTCGTCCGTCGAGGTCAGTGCCCGCAAGGGGCTTCCCGTTAAAATGGTGATGCTGGGCATGGGACGTCCATTCTCATCGAGGACGACGCCCGTGACGGTAACCGAGCCCTGCGCCCACGCGCCAGCAATCCCCAAGCAAAGCGCCATTACTGCTACTATCAGTGATCTTGTTCTTTTCATCGTAAACTTATCTTAGGCTTACATTATTCATCTTCAAACTTGGGCAGCTCGTTGCGGAAGTGAAACACCACTTCCCAGCTTCCGGGCCGGTAAATTGCAAAATCAAGCCCGAAGGCACCTACCGACGTATTGCCACTAAATCCGCGACGGGAGTAACTAAACTCTACGCGGGCATTAGTTCCGTTATTGCTCGTATACTGTGTATTCAGGGCCACCAACGGGATCGGATAAGCCACATCGTACTGCACGTACTCATTGGTTATCTGCATATTAAATCCGTGAACAAGCGTTTCCCATCTCGTTTCGTTGAATAGCCCCGGATTGATTGGCGTACCGTCGGGACCATGGAATGCGAAGCGAAGCGTATGGGTACCGGCCGCATCCGCTACGGGACGTATATAGACCACCACGTCCTTGATTTGGTCGTTGCTTTGCATGGGCCGGTTGCTCTCGGCCCCGATCACGTTGGAAAGTATGCTGGGACGGATGTAATCCCGTTTGTTTGGGTTACGTACGTCGGTTGGGTCCGGAGCCACGCCTCCCGTATACGGATTAATGTCCGTTGAGGGGGAGTAAGGCCGTTCGCGCCAAGGAATAAGCCTAAAGTCGGTCAGCAACATTTCGCCACCCGTATTGGACACTTTCAAGTCGAAGAAGCGAATGTCCTGCACCAAGTCACTCGAGTCGGATGGGCGCGGCTCGATCAGGTCATCGTTAGACGATGCCCACATGATAAACTGCCCGGACTCACGCACTTCAAACATCGGGCGATCCTCCAGCTTTCGCTTGGCCTCGATCTCCTCCAAGGAGGTTTCCTTGCCGTCGTACGCTGCCGTCCATACGTAGGTAGGCCGTACCTGGAAGATGTCCGTCACGGGCCGTCCATCGCCGTAGCGCGCATTGACAATCTCAAACTGGAGCGGAAGCGTCGAGTTGTCCGAGTTGAAGGAGCCCATCAGCGAGGTGCGCCCCAATACCGGTTCCAGGGTTTTGTTTTGGTAATTGATGTTGGGGCTGAGATACTCTTTCGCTTCGGGAAGGTCGTACAGCTTTTTGCAGCCGCCCAACGCCACCGCCACCACGCAAGCCAAGCCTATGGCCGTACCCCAGCGGTTTCCCACTTTTCGGGTCGCCACCGCGGACTTGTCCCCTTGCCTATTTTCCATATCTTTTCGTTTGTTTACCATCGCTATGTTACTGTTGTGGGCCTATGCTTAGTTATTTGTGACCAAATTGACACTCCAGTCAGCCATCTGCATCGTGCTGCTACGTGCGCGCAGGATATTGAGCCGGTAGAACTTATAGGCTATCTTATTACTAATCGGGTATACCTTGATCTGGAAGCGCTCCTCGAAAATCTCGCCTGAGCGCGAGTCGAGCGTCACCCACTCCTCGCCGTCGTGCGAGGCTTCCAAGTTCCAATCGATCGGATCCCGCTCCGGGAAGTCGTTTGCCGAGGTCAGCGTATACGCACCCGCTGCTGCCGCTTCGTTCAGTTCAAACTGCAACCAAGCGCCACTAAAGCTTCCCAGTAGGAATTTCGTCTCCCGGTTGCCGTCAAAGGCGAACTGGGCCGATTCAATGTGGTTTGGACCGCCCGAGTTTTCGCGCGAGGTAGACCACTGCCCACCGATTAGTCGGAACAAGCTCGGTGGCGGCGGGATATAGGTGAGCCTGCTTACGAAGTCCTCAAAACCAAATACGTGGTCATTGTTGATGACGTGCACAATACCATTGCTCGTGGCCACGTTGATGGATCCCGTGGTGGTCGTTATCCAATCGCGCCGAAACTGACTCATTTTCGTATCGCTAAAGTCGATCAGCGTAGGACCGCCTTGCAGGAATCCCGAAGAGGTCGACCGCGTGAGCTTCGCGTGCATGGGGTATCCGTGGCGTACGCCGACCAACATGCGGCCGTCTTGAAGTTCCAGGGAATCGCTCACGTACTTACCCCGAATGATATACTGGGTGAGCATGGTATCAAGGTGATCGTAATCGATCGTGGCAATATACTCCGGCATGCGGTCGGCCAGCGCCCGAATGTTGTTCAGGTTGGTGATCGCAAGCTGAAAGCTCTCGTTGGTGAGGGCAAACAGCGTAATGGCACTATCGCGCACGGTAGACTCCAAACCGAGCCGGTCAATCGCTTGCAGTAGGGAATCATACACCCCGGGTTTGCTTTGGAGGTACGCATACGTATCTCCCGGAAACTCCCTATTCAGCGTATCGGGATCGTAATAGCCGTGGTCTTTCTCGCAGGAGTTGACCAGGAGCATGCCGCCGAGGGCTATGATTATCGAAAATATGCTAATCCGCTTCATCGTCTATCATTCAAGGTTTATTGCCAATAAGAATTTTGTTCCAGCTTATTGTTCTGCCTGAGCAGATCGCGCGATATCGGCCAATAGATACCCCCTTCGTTAATCAGCTCGGTAAAGGCCGGATCGTTTCCGCGTATGCGGTTGTAGCGCACCAAATCGTACCAACGGTGTCCTTCGCCCATGAGTTCGCGTTGCCGCTCGTGGAAAATAGCGTCAAGCAAATCGCCGTTGACATCTTCATCGTAGGCTTGCAAGCCACGGCGCGTACGTACTTCGTTGAGCTGGCCGATGGCGCCGGCGCGCTCGCCGAGTGCGGCCAAGGCTTCTGCGCGTAGCAGGACGATATCCTCCAGCCGCGTGAACACGATTGCGCTGGAGAAAATACGGAAGGTGGGATCCGACACACCGCCCATGATGCACTTTATCTTGCTAAAGATGGGATACTTACCGTTGAAATTGGCGAAATACCGCTCGGAGGTCGGGTTGCCCAGCGTATCCAGGCTGAAGCGCTCATCGTCGCGTTCGTCAAAAATGGTCAAAATGGAGTCTTTAGGTAGGTAGATGTCGGGCAACGCCTTGTTAACCACCGGCGCAGCCAAGGTCAGTTCCTCGAGGTGGCCGGTAAAAGATGCGTCCACATGCCCCCAGTCGAAAGCGAAACCGAACAGTTGGTTCGTGCGCTTATTGAAAAAGAATCCGTTAGCGTCCGTAAGGTGTGCCGTACTGATATATCCGTTGCCGGCTTGCTGGTGGTTGTCGATGACGAATTTGCTGTACGATGCCGCGTCGGCGTAGTTGCCCTGCCAAGCGGCGAGGTGGGCCAATACGGCATAGGCAGTTAGTTTGCGAGCGAGTGCACCATCCCAACGGCCAGAGTTTTCGCCATAGTAGTTCCCCTCTTGCTGGGGATCACCTGCGCTATAGCGGTAGGGAAGGTCGGCCGCCGCGGCGAGCATTTCCTGCTCGGCCCAGGCCAGCACCTTATTCTGGTCTTCGCGGGGCAGGTCTTCAAACTTGCCGTCGTACGACGACACGATCAGCGGCACGTCTCCCCAGATACGAACCATATAAAAGTAGGCGAAGGCACGCAGAAAACGGACTTGGGCGATATCCACTACCATGTTGTTCTGCGTATACCGTAGGTCGTTTTCCCGTACATTGCCTACGCGCTCCAAGAAGATGTTTGCCGAATTGATGACGGCATACCAACGGCGCCAGTTGGACAGGGCTTCTATCGAGGGGTAGGCCGCGTTGAGATCGTTATTGATAATCGCCCGCAGGTCTTGGCGTGTGGGGCTGGCAAATTCACCTGCCCGTACGTCACCATACAACCAGTGGGCGTTATGGTCTGCTAGGGCGGCACGCACCAGTCCGTAGGTGCCCATGATGCCGGCGCGCGTATCTTCTAAGGTATTCCACATGCTCTTTTCGCCTACCACACGGGTAGAGTCTACGTCAAGCATTTTTTCGCACCCCGCAAAAAGCAGGATCGCCACAGACGCAAACAGCAGTGCGCATTTTCTCATAATATTGTGGTTTGTATTCATCGAATATTCGCGTTCATCCATTCTTATAATCCTACTTGCACGCCCAGCGTAAAGGTGCGCGGTATGGCTATGCCATAGCCTGTATCATAGCCCATGAAATCAACTAACTCGGGGTCACGACCGCTGTATGGCGTCAGCGTAAAGAGGTTGTGTCCGGTCAGATACACCGTGAACTTGTTGAGGGATGCGCCGCGGCTCTTAAGCAGGTCGCCCAAATCATACCCCAACGAGAAGGTCCGCAGCTTGAGGAACGATGCATTCTCGAGGAACAGGTCCTGATCGGAACGATACGGAATTACGCTGCTCCACGGATTGTAAAGCGGGTATTGGCCGTAGTCGCCTCGCTTCTCCCAGAATGTGATCTCTTTGACAGATTCCATGTTAGCGACACCCTCGCGGTTGATGAAGTTAAAGCGGTTTGCCATGTCCTGGTTAACCACTTCGCGTCCGAGGTTGAAGTAGAACGTGAGGCTGGCTGTCCAGCGGCCGTAGGTAAAGTCGTTGGCAAACCCACCAACCACCCGTGGGAATAAATTGCCCATCAAGGTTTTGTCGTTATTGTCGATGACGTTATCGCCATTAATGTCGCGCCAATTGGGATCGCCGGCTTTCAGCGGAATGCCGTTATATGTCCGAGGCGCGCCATTGGCTTGCGGCACTTCGGAGTCTGCATTGAAGATGCCGTCATTGGTGAGCATCCAGAAGCGATCTACGGGTTCGCCCACGCGCAGCAGGCGATTGCCAATTACAAGCTCGTCCAATCCTCCTGGCAACGCAGCCAGTTTGTTTTGGTTGTAGCCTACTTGCAATGCCGTGGTCCAGCTCAGACGGTCCTCCGCAGGTGGCAAGACATCCACGCCGAGCCCCAGTTCCACTCCTGTATTGTTGACTTGCATACCTGCCTCGTAGGCCTGACGGTATCCATACTCCGCATACGAGGGGATTCCTAACAATTGGTTCTTATCAGCTTTGGCGTATACATCCAGGTTGGCACGGGCACGTCCACCCCACCAGCCGAGATCGAGGCCGACATTCAGCTGTTCGGTATACGCCCATGGAATACCGTAACCGGACCATCCGAAATCGTACGGACGGGTTAACACGCCGAAGCCGTTGTATCCTGGGGTAATGAGGTTGCCCGTGTATCCTACCTGCGCCGTATAGGTAGGTCCCTGCGAGAAATTGTCAAATGCATTGAGCCTGCCCAGACGGCCGGCGCTTGCACGCAGGTTAAGTTCGGAGATCGAGGCGTTGTCAGCCAACAGGTCATTCTTGATATTCCATCCAGCCGACACGACCGGCGTAAACAACCAGCGGTTGGTAGGTTGCGCATTCGACGAAGCGTCTGAGCGCAATAGCACGGAGACCGAATAGCGATCGTCATAATTATACGAAGCGCGCCCGTAGAATGACACTAAGTTCTGCGCGGTTCGGTCGAGGAACTTGAAGACCAGTTCGCGCGGGAAAGCTGTCGGCGTCAAGTAGTTCGAGCTTCGCGGGTCCGACTCCAGCAAGTTGATCTTGATAAAGTCGTTAACGCCTTTATACGCATACGCGTAGTCGTACTTATAGCTATCCCACTGCAAGACGTTTCCTCCCTCGAGGAACAGCGTGTGCGGCCCAGCCGTAGGCACATCATAGGTGATATGGTTATCGAAAATCAGCCGTTGGTTGTAGCCGTAGTAGTTCGATGCATAGCTGTTTTGCTCCATCAGGGTCCGCGGATAGAACAAGTCGCGGAAGCCTTCATTATAGTCGACGGCGAGGCGGCTGTTGACGCTCACGCGGTCAAAATCGAACAGAAGCTTGGCCTGGCCCTCCACGATGTTGGTGTGGTTATCGTCGAAGCTGTTTTCGAATTGGCCGAGGTATTGGCTATAGACATTATTATTGGGCGATAGCGGTGCCTGCAGGTCGGGAATGTAAGACATCTGGGCGAAGCGGTCGCGCAGGTTGCGGTTTCGCTTGCGGTCGAAGCGGTTGCCGTTCACCATTGCCGAAAACTGCAGCCATTCCAACGGGCGCATGTTGATCGCAAACATGGTGCTGTAACGGTTCATCCCCGTTTCGTCAGCCACGCCCGAATTGCGCATGGTGCCGAGCGAGAAACGGAAATTGGCACGTTCCGAGCCGCCGGAGATATCGGCGTTGACCGAATGCGACAGGGCATTGCGGTAGTAGCTGTCGGTCCAGTTAGAGGGGCCGTAGTAGGCGCTGTTAAGCGAATCGCTCAGGTAAATGGGGTAAGTATCATCGTCGGAATATCGTCCCGCCGGCGTGTAGCGGTCGTAAAACTGGCGCCTGAAGAGGTTTTCATACTGCCCGTTAATCGTCGTCACGGCAGGCCGCTGGGCCACGCCGAAGTAGGAGTTGAAGTTAATTTGGCGCGTGCTGCCAGGCTTCTTTGTGGTCAGCACGATGGCGCCGTTGGCTGCCAACGGACCGTAGATTGCCGCCGCAGCCAAGTCTTTATACACCTGCACGGACTCGATATTCGACAGCTCGATATTGGCAAGCAGGTTAGTCGCCGGCCCAATTCGGTTATAGTCGTACTGCTGGATATCGAATGCAAAAGGATGCTCTCCAACAAGCGGAATGCCGTCCAGCACGACCAAGGGTTGGGATTGGTAAACTTCACGCATCGAGAATAGCGGCATGGGTGTGCCTCGCAGAAACATCTGCTGCACCGAGCCGGGCTCCCCTGTTGTTTCCTGTATATAAAGACCCGCGATTTGGTCCTTCAGCGATTGATGCACCGACGCGGCCGGAAAACGGGCGGTCTGTTCTACGGACGAAGCCGTGCCGTGGATCCCAATGTCGGTAAACGGCTTGCCTTCACCAAACCTGCTGTGGATTCGGATCTCGCGGACCGCTGTGTCGGGCTGCGATGCCGGGGCATCGCCCGATGCGTAGGCTCCAGGGGTATGCGCGAGCCGGTCACCCGCTGCTGTAGCGGTCCAGGGCACCAGCCCCATAGCCAAAAACACGGATAACATTCCCCCTAAACAGGCTGCTCTTCTGTTGTGCATATCAATTGGTGTTTAAAAGATCTTAAATCTCCTATTTGTTGGCTATTTACTGTGGGATGGCCTTCAAGCTTATCCTGCCCATGCCAATACAAGGGACCCAGGCAACCGCCCCTTGTAGGCGGCGATCAGTTTATTAAGCGGGTACGCTACCGGGGGTTGTGCGTGCGGGCCGACCAGCTCCGCTTGCGGCTGCGGTTGAGGCAACCATCAATGAGCAAACCCCACGTAGCACTTATCCGTATAGCCTTAAATGAAAAGAATAGCGTAAATTTTTTATCATAATTAAAGTTTTCGGCCACCTCGTACCCGCGCCTTAATCCCCTAGGCGTCAAGATATTGACCATCATCATCCACCCTAACTAAAACGTTTTAGTTTATGCGTGTAAATCTGAGTTCGTGCGTTCGACCGGTTGTATTTATTTTAGGGACGGTCGTTTAATTCTAAAAAATATAAGCGTATGCTTAGTGTCTAATTGGCAATGGTTTATTCATTCAACACTGTAAAAGTAGTTACATTTGGGACAGTGAGATGTTAATGGATATCAAAAATATTGTTAACAAAATCTTAACGAAACCTATTTGCGACCGAACATCTTGTATCTTAGCGAATTAAGGGATAACTTCATGAACCTACCATACACGCCTTATGCATAAAGGAATCATCCTTGCCAGCTTCTTAATCCTGGTGGGCGTGCTGGTGTATTTAACGTACGCTACGTACCGCTTCTACGACCAAGAATACCAGACTACGGAAAAATCGTTGATTAAGGAGCATTACGCCGAGAGCATCCGCAATGACAAGCTGTATCCGGGGGGACAAGCCATTATGGACAGGTATATTCAAGGGAACATCCACGCTTTGGAGGATCTTTTCCGCGCCGACTCGAATGGCTTCAGGGCTTACGGCGCCTTGGTTCTCGATAGCTTATTCGCCGACCTACGCGAAAAAAGCACAATGGACAGCCTGTTTTCGGGCATCAAGAAGGAATACGGATTGAGCGACGAACTGGAATATCTTCTCACCATCCACACCATAAAGATCACGTTCCAGCACCCCCATCAGGTGACCCTGTTCCAATCGGGCGCTCCCTTGACTCCCTTCCAGGCGATTATTAACACCGAACATGGCCTTGTTGTCGACGGCGCGCTAAAAAGGCCCCTGCCCCAGAACCTCGTTTCGTCCTATACGGTCAGCAATAGCTCGGACTATAGCTACATGACGACCTTTACGCTTTTTGTCGATCGCCAAAATCGATATCTATACGTGCTTCGCCGGATGACGCCCGCCCTGCTCTTGGGATTGTTCTCCATTGCGAGCGTCGTGTCGGTTTATTACATTACTTATCGGAAGTGGATTAGGCAAAAGAAACTGGCCGAAATGAAATCCGATTTTCTCAATAGCATCACGCACGAGTTCAATACGCCGTTGTCAACCATTATCGTCGCTAACAAAAACATACAGAACGACCAGATTATGGCTAACCCCAGCAGCGTGGCCACCCTGACTGGCATTATCGAGCGGCAGACCGCGCGGCTGGAAAAATTATTCGGGCAGGCCATGGATATCACCACCATGGACCGTTCGACCCTCGCGAAGGAGCCCGCGGACGTGAACCTCCTCCTAAACGAGATCATCACCGATTACCAGCTCAGGGCGTCGGAGCAAGGGGCCGAAATTTCCCTCATCCTCACGACGGAGCCGGCGGTGGCCGAGCTGAACCGGTTTTTCTTCACCACGATGATCCTGAACCTCCTGGACAACGCGCTAAAATATAATCACAACGATCCGAAGACCGTCGAAGTGGCGGTCATACCCGGCGCGGCCGACATCCAACTGCGGGTGACGGACAACGGACTAGGCATCCCCGAACAGGAACAGGAGCACATATTCGACAAATTTTACCGCTTGCGCGAGCAGGGTCGTCCCATGTCGGGGCTGGGCCTGGGTTTGTATTACGTATACCAATGCATCAAGAGCCACGGCTGGACGCTATCCGTCGATAGCGTCGTAGGCGCCGGTAGCCAGTTCGTCATCCATATACCCCGCACACCATGAAAATGCCTGCCAAACCCAAACTATTATATATCGAGGACGAGATCGATCTAGGCAACGTCACGAAGCAATACCTCGAAGCCATGGGCTTTGAGGTCGCGTGGTGCGAATCGGCCGAGCAAGCCTACGCCGTGTTCGCTGAATCTCCCCACGCTTTTAACCTGTCCATCATTGACGTACAGCTCCCCGTCGAAAACGGGTTCGACCTGGCGAAACGCATGGTGGCTTTGCAGAAAGAGGCGTATTTCATTTTTCTCACCGCCAGAAAAGAAAAAAAAGATAAAATTTTGGGACTGGGCATCGGCGCCGCGGACTACATTACCAAGCCTTTCGATATTGACGAATTGGTATTACGCATCCGCAACATCGTGCGTCGCCAGGACATGGAAAGCAAAGGCATCGGCAACGTACGTCTCGAAAAAGGAACGATCCAGATGGCTGACGTAAAGCTTGACACCAAGCTACTCTCCCTGCGAGTGGCTGACGAGAAGCCTATAACCCTTACGGTACGCGAAGCCGAACTGTTACAGTACTTCTACCAGAACCGCAACCAGATTGTGAGCCGCGAAGATCTTTTGGTGAATATCTGGGGCGAAAACGACTACTTCCTCGGCCGTAGCCTAGACGTATTTATCTCGCGCCTGCGCAAGTTGCTCGGCGGTTCAGAACACGTGCGGATTGAAAACATCTACGGCGTCGGGTTTGTCTGCCGAGTAAGCGACTAGCCACGTCCTACCTTACTATCCAGCGCCTGGAACGGCCGTGTTTTCTAAAGGAATTTAAGCAACTCTTCAAGGTAGTTCCGTTCATTGGCCAACCTAGGCACCTTGTTTTGTCCGCCTAGCTTGCCCCGCGATTTCATCCACCGATAAAACGTGCCGTCGGGCGCATGGTGGATGATCGGAAAACGCAAGGCCATGTTCTTATAGCGTTTGGCATCGTAGTCCGAATTGATCTCACGCAGATGTTGGTCCAGCACTTCGCAAAATCGTTGGAAGTTGTCCGGTTCCTGTTCAAATTCGACAATCCATTCGTGTGCCCCGGCCTCGTTGTCGCCGAAATAAACCGGACCAGCCGTGTAGTCGCGTACGATGGCCTGCGTGGCCGCGCAGGCCTGGCCTAGGGCGTCGTCTGCATTGTCCACGATGACCTCCTCGCCGAAGGTGTTGATATATTGCTTGGTGCGGCCGGTCACTTGGATACGGTAAGGGGACAAACTCGTAAACCTAACCGTGTCGCCCACCATATAGCGCCACAGGCCGGCATTAGTACTGATAATCAGCGCGTAATTCTTACCCAGTTCCACGTCGCCCAACCCGATGGCTTGTGGATGCTCGTCGTGGATTCGATCCATAGGAAGAAATTCGTAATAGATTCCGTAATCGAGCATGAGCAGCAGCTCCTCGGAGTCTGCCTGGTCCTGCAGGGCAAAGTAGCCTTCGGAGGCGTTGTAGTTTTCGAGGTAGTACATGCGTTCGGAAGGAATCAGCTTCTTGAACTTCTCACGATAGGGCTTAAAGCTGACTCCGCCGTGGCTGTAAAACTCCAGGTTCGGCCATACCTCCAGCAGATTATCCTTGCCTGTGATTTCCAAGATTCGCGATGCCAAAACGACATTCCAGGTCGGCACTCCAGCCAGGTTGGTCACGTTCTCTTGTCTGGTAATCTGCGCTGCCTGCTCGATCTTCTCCTCGAAATCCGGATTGAGGCACACATCGATCCCGGGGGTGCGCCTCAGGTCTGCCCACTTCGGCAGGTTGCGAATGATAATGGAGGACAAGTCGCCGTAGTAATGGTCCGAGTCGATGCCAATGATTTGGGAGCTGCCTCCCAGCACCACGGATTTCCCCGTCATGATCTTGGTGTCGGGCCGGTTGTGGCAGTACACCGAAAGCATGTCCTTGCCGCCTTGGTAGTGGCAGTCGTGGAGGGCTTCCTCGCTGACGGGAATAAACTTGCTCCGATCGGAAGTGGTACCCGAGGATTTGGCAAACCACTTGATTTCAGTAGGCCACAGGAGGTTCTGCTCGCCCTTGAACATGCGGTCGACATACGGTTTCAGGCTGCTGTAGTCCTGGATGGGTACGCGCTCCCGATAGGTCTCGGGCGTGAGGATGGATTCGTAGTCGTACTTCTTGCCCCATTCGGTGGCTTGCGCCGTACTGATGAGGCTGTGGAACCACTCGTCCTGCACGTCGTGCGGATATTTCATGAAAAGCTCGATCTGGTGGATACGCTTTTTCATGATCCAGGTGAATATGGAGTTGATCAATGCCATCGCTGCGTTTGTGCTTCAATTATAGCTTTTTTCTCCTTAATTCGAAATTGCGCCCCAGGTAAAACTTGCGGGCCACTTCGTTGACGGCGATTTCCTCCGGCGTACCGTCGAGCATTATCTTGCCCTCGGCCAGCAGGTACGCCCGGTCGGTGATGGACAACGTTTCCTGTACGTTGTGGTCGGTGATGAGGATACCGATATTGCGCGACTTGAGCTTGGATACGATCGTCTGTATCTCTTCTACGGCAATAGGATCTACCCCCGCGAAGGGTTCGTCGAGCAGGATAAAATTTGGATTGGCGGCCAACGCGCGGGCGATCTCCGTTCGCCTCCGTTCGCCGCCCGACAGCAAATCGCCGCGGTTTTTGCGTACGCGGTGAAGGCTGAATTCACTCAACAATTCCTCCAGTTTTTCGAGACGCTCTTCTCGATCGGGATAATGGATTTCCAGCACGGCCATGATGTTATGCTCAACCGACAGCTTCCGGAACACGGAAGCTTCCTGTGCCAAATAACCGATGCCCTTTTGCGCACGCCGATACATCGGATCTTCGGTGATTTCCTGGCCGTCCAGGTACACATGCCCTTCATTGGGTTTGATCAATCCCACGATCATGTAGAATGAGGTCGTCTTGCCGGCGCCGTTAGGACCGAGCAGGCCGACGATCTCCCCCTGCGACACATGAAACGACACGTCGTTGACGACGGTTCGTTGCCGGTACTTCTTGATCAGGTGTTCTGCTTTTAGAATCATAGTGTCTGGTTGGTATGTCCTGCCCCCTACTGCGTATTGAATGTATTTACATGGTCGGCAGGTACGGTGTCGCGCACGCCTTTGAGTTTTAGCTGTATGCTTTTCCTATCGCGCCACACGTTCTCTTCGATGGTATAACAAATATCAACGGGCGCGCCGCGGTTGATACGCTCGGCCTCCCCGCCCAGCCCGAAGCCGATGCAGTCAAAGGCGGCGGAGTTCCCTTGGGTTACCGTCATCTTAAGGTGCTTGGCACCCACCACATACGCTTGGCCGTATACGGTCACTCCACGGCTCATAAACACGGGCGCTTCGTTGCCCGGCCCGAAGGGTTCGAACTGCCGCAATACGCGAAAGAACCGCCTATCGATATCCCCCAGCTCCAGCTCGCGATCTATCCGGATTTCCTGTTGGAGCATCTCCGGCAGAATGCGGCTGCTGACTACTTCTTCAAATCGCTGCTGAAAGAGCGGGATATTGGCAGCGTCCATGGTCAGGCCAGCGGCAAACTTATGACCGCCGAACTGCTCCAATAGGTCACTGCATTCGCACAGCGCTTCGTACAGGTCGAAATCCGACACGGAGCGGGCCGACCCGGCTACTCGTCCGTTCGACTGGGTCAGCACGACGGTAGGCCGATAATATTTTTCGGTCAGGCGGGAGGCGACGATCCCGATAACCCCTTTGTGCCAATCGTGCTTAAACAGCACGGTTGTTTTGCGGCGTTGCAAGATCTCGTCGCCGTCCAGCATGGCGAGGGCTTCCTCGGTTATTTTCAAGTCCACATCCTTGCGCTCGGTATTTTGCCTGTCCACGTTATCGCCAAAGGCCTGGGCCTCCTCCAGCGAGGTGGCCAGCAACAACCGCACGGCATCCCGGGCGTGGTTAATCCGGCCGGCGGCATTGATGCGTGGGCCGATTTGAAATACCACATCCGTCACGTTTAGTGCCGTACCCCGTTGCGCCAGCTCAATGAGCGCCCGCAAGCCCGTACTGGGATTGGTATTTAGCTTTTGTAGACCGAAGTGGGCCAGTATCCGGTTCTCGCCGGTGATGGGTACAATGTCTGAGGCGATGCTGACGGCCACCAGGTCGAGGTAATCGTAGCATACGGCAGGATCCATGCCACTGCTGCGGGCGTACGCCTGGATCAGCTTAAACCCAATACCGCATCCAGACAGCTCCTTATAAGGGTACGGACAGTCGCTCCGTTTGGGGTCAAGTACGGCATCAGCGAGGGGCAAGGTGTCCCCGGGGTTATGGTGGTCGCAGACGATGAAGTCCACGCCTCGTTGGCGGGCATAGGCGATTTCATTGACCGATTTAATCCCACAGTCGAGAGCGATGACCAACGTAAAGCCATGATCGGCCGCAAAATCGACGCCCGCCTTGGAAATACCGTATCCTTCCTTGTAGCGATCGGGCAAGTAAAAATCCAGCTTATCGTGCAGCTTGCTGAAGAAGGAATACGTGACGGCGACGGCAGTCGTGCCATCGACGTCATAATCGCCATACACCAATATTTTCTCCTGCTCCGCAATCGCCCGCTTGATTCGCTGCACGGCCCGATCCATGTCTTGCATGAGGAAAGGGTCATGCAGGTCGGACAATTGGGGCCTGAAAAAATGCTTGGCCGAGTCAAAGGACGTGATGCCGCGGCGAACGAGCAATTCGGCTATTATGGGACTGACGCCCAGCTCCTTTTCCAAGGATTTGGCGACATCGACTGTCACGTTAGGTACCTGCGCCCATCTTTTTTGCATATCTTTGCAACGGCATTTAATCGGTAAAGATACAGTTTTGATCTGTTATTTCATCTAGCGACGCGCTTGCTGCCACCCCTTGATCAAACGGCCTGCCAGCACGGGGTCCGTCCAGCAAGTCACGCAATACGCACACTAAAATCGTCACGTACTATGCATGCCCACTCCCTGTATGAAGGTTCCTTTTCGGTAGACACGACAAAGAAGTTCATTCCGTTCGATCCGGCCATACACGATCGCAAAGACCGGCCCGGCTCGCTTTTCATCCATGTGCATCCCTTTTTAATCGAGTCGGCCAATGGCCTGATCCTACTCGATACCGGATTGGGTTTCACCAACGCGGACGGCGGACTCCTACTGCACGACAACATGCGGAAAAAGGGGTTCGACCCGGCAGACGTGCGCTACGTCTTGCAGTCGCACTTGCACAAAGACCATGCGAGCGGCATGGTGACGGAGCAAGACGGAAGCCTCCGGCTGGCTTTCCCGGAAGCCGAATACGTGATCCAACGTGGCGAATGGGAGGACGCGTACAGCGGGAAATCCGATTCGTATCGGACCGAAATCTTTGACGTGCTGCAGCGTAGTGGCAACCTCCTACTCGTAGAAGGCGACGGCGTGGTGAATAACGAAATTCGCTACGAGCAGTCGGGCGGGCACACCGCGCATCATCAGGTTTTCCATATCGAAACCGGCGGCGAGCATTTTTTCTTCGGGGGGGATGAAGCACCCGAACCCGAACAGTTCTTCCGTAGCTTTGCCGCCAAGTACGACCACGATGGCCGCAAGGCGATGGAGCTGCGCGCCCAATACTGGGAACAAGGCTCCGCGGAAGGTTGGGTCTTCCTGTTTTACCACTCGACAAACATCGCCATTGGGCGGGCTCAGCAAAAGTCCGACGGCAGCTACCGTATCGTGGATGCGACGCAGTGATCCCGCCGAGGGTTACGGCAAGGCGATTTTAGCAGTTCGCCCGTTTGGCCGACGCCCGGATTTGCAAAAAGGCGTGGCGTCGGTCCCAGCCGAAGGTAATGGAATCCAGAAAAGGCGTTCTTCCTTCGGGGCTGCCCGACTCTTGGCGAAGTGCGCCGTGCGCGCCTATCGCGCGAAGGGGTAGGTAAGCCGATTGACGAACACACCGTCAAATTCGCGAATCCACGTTTCAAAGCCGCGTTCGCCCTCCTTGAGACGAATCACCCGCGCGCCATTTTTCGAACGCTGGTAGGTATTGGCACTTCCGGAGAAACACCCATAGGTCAGCGCGATGCCATGAAAATCGACAACGTAATCGTTGACGTGGTCGTGTCCTACGAACGTGCCCAGCACATCGCCCGATTCGAACATGGCCGCGTACATACCCGTGTTGAGGAAAGGCGGGCATTCGTCTTCGTAGCGTACGCCCACCCGTTTGTTTTTTAGATTGTCAAACGCTTCTTTGTATTCGGGCAGCGGAATATGGAAAAACGCGAGTGCCGGCAAGGTATCTCCCTGGGTCTCCTTGTATCGGGCACTTTGCGCCCGGTACCACGCCACTTGGTCGTGGTCGAACCATCCGTAGCCCTCCAGGCGGGCGTCCCGCGAATAAGCATGGGAATCCATGGCATACAGAATCGCGGCAGGCTTGCCATTGCGGCCCGCCACGGCCAGCGTGGCATTCAAGTATCCGGACACGCCCTCAAGCGCAACGTCCTGGTGTAGGGCATGCGGCTTGGCCGCTACGTATTCAGCCACCTCCTGCCGGGTAAGCTCGGCCTCGTCATCATGGTTGCCCAAGGTAACCAAGTACGGAATCCCGCGCGAGATGACCACGTCCAGCACCTCGTCCCAGCCAGTCTTGCTAGGTGCACTGACGACGATGTCGCCCGTAAACACCACCAGGTCGGGCTTCACGTCATCCAGCGTCGCTGCCATCATCCGTATCGAGTGCGCGGAATTGTCCACACCTGCTTTGTAATGGATATCCGTAAACTGTACAATGGTGAAACGTCCCTGCCCATCGAAGGCGAGTGGCTGCGATTGGGCCCGAACGAGGACCAACGGGCCTATAGTTAACAAAATAGCGAGGACGATGGCCGGCGAAAGGCCCTTCCGATTCTGTTGCATGGTGGAGCGGTTTATTGGTTTATTATAAATGTGAGATTCTGCTTGGTCGTAGCCGCAACGCTTTGCATTGCCAGCGTAAGCAAAGCTAGCCAACCGGGCTGATTAATACAAGGCTTGCAGGCGGCAAAATACCACAAAATGAACGCTGATGTATGTACATCGCGTGGATTTCAAACAGCCAGTCACTGCACTATCCGTCGGCGCTAGGGTAACCCACTACACGCAGCGCGCCACTTGCCAGCCACGGGGGCTTCGGGGCGATAATGGCCTTGCTTCGAAATACCTCCCTGCCGGTCGGTAGCGCGGACTTCGATTCGGTGCTCGCCTACCGGCACGCCGCCCGTAGCCTCGGTTTGGGCGTTCAACACCCACGCCAACATCAAGCTGGCGACCGTCAGAAAAAGTTTGCCTTATGGCGATGAGTCGTATTTGTTTCGGGATAGAAGCCGTCCCGTTTAGTGCTCGTACTTCAAAAAGCATGAGATATGGCGATGCGAAGACGTTAACTTATCAATAAGAATGAGTTACCAATCAGTACGGGGGGCATCTCCGCGCCTTAAAGGGGCGAGGCCCCTTAGCTAGCAGGCACCAAAAAAAACGTGGCAAGCTCCATGCTTGCCACGCTCCTTTCGTGCAGGTGTGCAACTCCTTTATTTTGCCAGCGAATTGATATACGCCGCTATTTTGAGTGCATCGGCTTTGGGCACGTGCGCCATGGGCGGCATGGGTGCCGGATAATCCGGCCAGTTGGCCGGCTGGGGGCTGTACATCAGCTGCACCATCTGCTCATTGGTATATCCGCGTTTCGCGATCTCCGCATACGGCGGGCCTACCTGTTTGGCCGTGGCGCTGTGGCAGGCAATACAGGTATATTTCGTCAGTAGCCCTTCCACTTCCTTGAACGTAGGCGGGCGAGCGGCTACTTGCTGCGATGCGCCCGAAGGCGTGGTTTTGGTCGTGGCTGCTTGCTGCGTAGCCTTCGTCGTTGCCGGATTCGGCTCCTCTACGGGCACCTCCTCCACGACGGGGGCCGAACTATCCTTGGTGCTTACTTCACTCATGGACAAGCTCTGCCCTTGAGGGATCTTTGTCAACGTATAGTATGCCGTTTGGTGCAGCAGCAACCCACCATCTTCTTGGTCTCGGACACCATCCAACGAAATCGAATGGATGTAGTTCTGCTTAAGCCCATCTACGATAAAACGGGCTTTCAAGCCATCGGCAGACACTTTCACCCCTTTGATGTCGTGTGACACCATGTCTACCAGCGGGCTTCCGTATACGGGGTGGTATTTGTAGGTAAAGCTCTCAACGCGGTACGAAGCCAAGTCCTCGGCCGACTCGCGGTTAACGGGCTTGGTAAACTCAATTTCAAATCCGTCCGGACGTGCGCTGACCGTCTTCATTTCAAATGGGATCCGGCCGTTCCATTCCAAGCGTTCCAGGCCTTCGTTGGCGTCGCCGGCGGATCCCCAGCCGCGGTTGGTTTCTCCGGCAAACAGCGACCCGTCGGGCGCCCAAGCCACGCGCAGCACGCCTGAGCGGAACCCGCTACGGAACGCGATGGCCGCCCCCTGCAGTGTACCGTCCACTTCTTCGAGCATCACGCGCGACAACATGCTCATACCTTGGTCGGCTACGAGAATCTGTCCTTCGAACGGTCCGAATACGCCTTGGGGAATAACAGTGGGCTCTGCGCTGGAAATGCCCAAGATGCCGTGTGGTAACCATACGGCTGGCAGGTTATAGTTAGTCAGCTCGCGTTCGGCATCGGAGGGCGTCTTATAGTCCTCGTCTACGATGTTTTCGGGCTTGATATAACGGCCTTGGTCGTTTTTGATCCGGCGCTCATCCATTTTCGAAAGGAACTCGGCGAATGAGAATTTCAGGGGCGACTCAGGATGGTCAGTCCAGGCCAGTCCGGCGGGATGCCCCATAAAGTCTCCGCGCTCTACCGCCCACAGGCCTCCGGAAGGAATCCAGTCGCCCTGGTTTTCGGTATAAAACAAACGGCCGTTGAGCATCGCCGGGCCTGCCGGCGAGCGCACGCCTGTCGCCCAAGGCGTCAGCTTGCCTTCCTCGGTGACGTTAAATATCCATCCCCGCCATGGCACGCGGCTTTCGCCCCGCCACCACTCTTCGTCGCCAAAGGCTACGTTCCCCGACACGAAGAACGATCCGTCTGGCGCGATAACCGGACCGAACGAGTATTCGTGGTAGTGTCCGGACAGTGGCCATGCGTGGATGGTTTCGTAGACATCCGCCTTCCCGTCGTTGTCCGTATCGATCAGCTTGGTCAGTTCACCGCGCTGAGCGCAATAAAGGGCGCCGTCTTTATACGCCAAACCGAGAATCTCGTGCAATCCCGTAGCGAAGTGACGGAAATACGGATTAGGGCTGGTGGGGTTCTCCACGATGTACACCTCGCCGCGACGCGTGCTGATTGCCAGGTTTCCGTCCGGGAGCGTAACTAGGCCGCCCACCTCCAGGATAATGCCTTCGGGTGTCCGTACCCGCTTGATTTCAAAGTAGTCGGATTCCTTGGGGGCATCTTGCGCCATCAGGCAGTACGCCGTCGCCAAAAAGAAAACGACTGTTGCTAATATGCGTTTCGTATTCGTTTGAATAACTTGTAAAGTCATGATTCAGGAGGGTTTAAAAGATGATGGAATAACGGACGCTGCCACGAACCGGAACCAGCAGTTCCTTGCCGTCCTGGTGGTCGCGGATGAACGGTTTCTCCCGTCCGCTGTCGTCCAACCTGACATACCATGATTTGTCGCCGATTACGTACACGCCATTGCCCTGGTCTTCGATTTCGGAAGCCTTGGCCAACTGCAGGTATAGGTTACCGGTTGCGTTGTCTACGCGCACCGTACGCGACAGGCCTTCCCCGCCGGGAAGCGGCACGGTAAAGTCCTCCACGGTCGTTCCGTATAGCTCGTACTTGAACGTTGGCTGGTCTTGTTTATCCAAACGGTATCCCTTGGGGCGGTATCCGGTCCCCGCGGTATCGCTGGGCCAAGCGGCGTTGCGCGAATCGAGCTGGGCCAGCGCCGGCTGCGGCGTGCCGAAATAAATGGGCGCCCCCAATGCGCGCGAGGTACCGTTTCCCCGGTTGTGCCACATCGGAGTTGCATCGAGGAAATCCCCTCTCCAAGCTTGTACGATGGTGCCGTGGTCCATATCATACGTATAATGGACGTGTTGCGGATGCCCTACCGACACGGCATGAACGACGCGGCGCCCCGGTATGTCTACGAAGCTGCGCAACACGCGCGTGGTCTCGGCATTGACCAGAATCGGGTTGGGCTGGTTATTATTGCCTTGGTTAGCTTGCCCGCTGGGCAAGGCGCTGAGCTTCACGTTACGGAACGCGATGGCCCCGCTAGCCGCTATGCGCAACGGACCCGTGGCTTTTTCGGTGGCACCGGAACGGGGGTGTAGCGCCGCATTTTCGTGGATGGTCACCCCGTTGAGTTGGGCGCGGACCAAACGTGCGGGTAGCGTCTTTTTGCCTGTCGCGTCAAATTCAGGTGCGCGGAAGGCCAATTTCACCGTTTGCCATAGGCCGGGCGCTTTGCCGACCTGCTGGCGCGGTGCGTATCCGGTAATACCCCCGTTGCCCGTGGCAGTCGCAGCAGCCTCCGCTTGGCTGTCGCTGACGATAAATTCATAAGCGTCTTGCAGGGCGATCGTGGCGCGGGAGCCTGCAGCTAAAAGATAATCGAACTCCAACTCGATGTCGCCATGCTCTGCGATTGTCACCAGGTCGGATGCCTGGCTAACGCGCCGCGTCGGAACAAAAGCAAATATGCCCTCGCCTGCTTGCGTGGTCATGGTTTGGGGTTTGGCAAAGGGTACGGAGACGTCCTCCACCTGTTGCCATCCTTGGGTGGGTTGGCTAAAAGCCTGGAGACTGAGCCCGCTTTGCGGCATAGCCTCTCTAACGCCCACTACGCAGAGAAAAAGCATTACGCCCATCAATGCGCTGATTGGCCGAATAAAACACTTCATTAATAATTCAAATTACGGTTATTAGTATTCTGTTTAAGTCGCTAAGATAAAAATTACTTCGTATCTTATATAAGTATTTAAAACGTTTTAGCGATCGTTAACATTTTATTTACGATGGTGCCCCCCGCGACCAATCCTACCGCGACGCGGGGCTTGGGCACGGCGGTCCGCTAGCGGGAGGGCAAGGGATGACGGCGATATTGGGTCACGTTCCTCCCCGCCGCGAATGCCGACCCAGTGGAAACGTCCTTGGTTTTGTGGGCTGCGCCCTTTGCCGGCCCCGGACGTCTAGGTATATCCGGATTTTGCGCCGCCGGCGGCATGTACGGTCCGGGACACACCTTCGAAACCGCGCCGGGACAAGGCTATCGCGGGCTAGCGGACGGCATGTTCGTGGCGAATCATTCTACAGGCGTAGGTCCTTGCTGCATCCAGCAATTTACCGTCCGCACGGGATACGGTTCGTAGGGTGCACATCCGATGCGCGACAGCAACCTCAGTGCAATCATCGCCATCCGGGACATCCAGAGGCACTTAATGGCGAAGCACCCACCGATTGGCGGCGTGGTCACTCGATTCCAGTACCACTTTATAGAAGTCGGCAGGGTACGCGCTGATGTCCACGGCGGCTTGTCCGTCTGCAATGGGTACGCTCGTCACCGTTTCATATTCGTCGGTACCTCCTGTCGCGTGATTGTTGGTTGTCGCCAACAATATATTCAGTTCACCTTCCCCTTTGAGCGGTTCCCACTCCAAGAGTAGGCTATCTCCTTTCAGTTCGGCCGATTTGAAGGCGTGGGAAACCGGGCCGGAAAGCGGGATTCCGTCCCATTCGAACCGATATTGGCGTGGAACCTCCACATCTAAAAAGCGCAATACGGTCGGCAATAAATCCACGGAGCCCGGTTCGTGCTCGTGAAAATAGGTATTGAGGTTCTTATCATTGGTAGCGAGCCAAATCGCCCGTTCGCGGGGCGCCTGCCCACCGTGGTGGTAGCCTTTGTCGTCGCGGCCATGATCAGTGACGATATATACGAGCCATTCCTCGTTGAACCGTTCTTGGCGGTATTGTACCGCTTGCCACAACCGGCCTACTTGATTGTCTGCTATGGCCACCGCGCTGTCCATCTGCTCGCTATCACCGAAACGATGACCGATATCGTCCGTGTATTGCAAATACACCCACGACAGGTCGGGCGCATCTTCCCGGATAGCCCGGGCGGCTTCTTCGGATACGCGCTCGTCGATTCGGTGGATATAATGGCTGGACGGATCGTGCGGATAGGCGGCCGTGTCCAACTCATAGCCGTCCGCGTAATAGTCCATTTTCAGCTCGCCCGTTTCGGGTTTTCCCTCGCCGATAAGCTTCGTGCGATTGTCTTCCCATGTAGAAAAAATACCGATTTTCCTTTCAGGATCATGCTGTTTGAGATACCAGAAGAATGTCGGATAATGGTAGTTTATGGCAGCAATGCTGTTGTCCCAAACATTGTGCTTGTGGGTCCACGTGCCGGTCACGAAATGCGTATAGCATACGGCCGAAATAGTGGGCGACTCGGAGTACGCGCCTTTTTCGCCGCCGGTATACGCACGGGAATAGCCACCTTGGGCCGCCACGCTGTCAATCCAAGGGGTATTGACTCGCTCGATGACATCGGGAGGTATCCCGTCCACGATGGCGAATAACACCTTTTTGACCGGAGGCCGAGCCGGCTTATTGGGATCGCAGGCGGCCGCAAAAAACGACGCCGCGACGAGCAGGGATGGTAGCGTGAACGCTACTCTGCGGTACGTGCTGCTTATCGATTTCATATCATATTTCTTTTCGTGTAGGAAAAAAGGAAAATCCGCTTATTCGGGTACTTCCCAACCATAGTCTACATACTCCCATGTAAAACCGTCTCCATCTATGTGGACCAGCAGGTAGCCTTCTTCCGTTCCGTGGAAAGGCCCGCCCCACCAATTGGCGCTAACCGCACCAGCCGTGATGAACTGTACCCCTTTGACCTTAATCTCTTCATACAGGTGCTGGTGGCCCTGCAGCACCAGCTTCAGGTTATGCCGTTCAAATCCATCAAAAATTTCCTTTTGATTTACGAACGTATCCGTCGCGGTATACCGGCCTTCTAATACAGGATAATACAATGAGAGAAAGGGGACATGCACACTAACCACGATCGGCTGGGTTACGGGCGTCTTCTCAAGCAGCTCAGTAAGCCACCGCTGCTGCTCGGCGTCCACGCAATATTGCCCGTTACATACCTGGGTGGAATTTAGCACGACGAAGAGCCATCCTTTGTGTTCGAAAGAATAATAAGTCCTCCCAAAAAAACGCTCAAACAGCTTTTCGCCATACCCGCCACTGGAAGCATCATCCCCCCAATACCGATCATGGTTGCCTATGGTATAATGGAATGGGATGCCGATTGACCCGGCCACTTCCTTATACTGCGTATACAGCCCTACCGCTTGGTCGCGTTGCGCGGTCCCCATACCATCCACGTCCACATTATCGCCGCCGGTAATAATGAAATCCGCTCCCTGCTCTGCGGCCGCCGATGCTGCCTTTCGGAAACCCGCCAAACTGTGGGCCTGGGGGTTCCCATTCACGTGCACGTCCGTGAGGAATGCGAATGAAAAACGTTCCTGCGCATCGGCGGGTAAGGACAGTAGCCCGAGCCATACAAAGGTGCTAATGATTCTGTTCATGTTCTGACAATATGCCGTTCTATATCGGCAGACCAAGCGTACCCTTGGAAAAAGAAGCGCCTGCCGCCGGATACGTTCCTTTAGTTCCAGTCAAATAATTGATATAGGTTCGAGTTCAGTACAACCTCCGTATAGGGAACCGGTCGGTAGTAGTACTTCGGTTCGATAAAATTCCGCTCGCGGTCCTCGGTCACGATGGCGCCACCATTTACGCCATTTTCAAGGTATATCGTGGCTCCCCCACCGATAAGCCCGATACTGTAGTACGCCAGCGGTACGCCCAATTCGTTGCGCTCGCGATCGGCCGGGATGGTCTGTCCTTCCGGAATAAGTCGGATATCGGGCACACCATCCCCAGTCATGTCATAATCGCCTACTCCTGGAAAGTACATGCCTTGAGGAATCTCCTCCAACACCTTTCCTGCGTGCCAGCGCATCAGGTCGTCATACCGCGTTTGCTCAAACACCAGTTCCACGCGCCGCTCCCTGCGGACTTCCAAAATAATGCCTTGGTTTTCCCCCACGACGTTCGGATGCTTGGCCATTTGCACGGGATCTGGGTTGGCGTTCGCCCACGCCAATTCCAAGTGGGGCATGCCGACGCGATCTCGCAGTACGTTGACCGTGGCGTCCAAATCGGCTTGGGTAATATCTCCCAACTCTGCCTTCGCCTCCGCATAGATCAACAAGACCTCTGCGTAGCGGTGGACAGGCACATCCACACCCCCTAGAATCGCCTGCTCCGTACTATTGACATAGCCCTTCAATTGATGATAGCCGCTAAAGTTCCGTGCGAAAAACTGGACGTAAGGCGCGGCATCCTGCACCCGTTGCCAGCCTGGATACGCCAATGTCTGCGACAGCCGTGGGTCGCGGTTTTCGAATTCTTGTACAAACCCAAACTTGACGTAGCCCGGTTGGTCGGTAAAACGTGACCCGTCCGCCATCAGATAGGTCTGAACCAAGTCGCGCGCTGGCGACTGTTCATACGCTCCGAACACCTCATTATTTGCATTTTGGGTGCGATTTTTGGTTAGGTCGAAAGCGTTCACAAGAATCATTTCCGAGTTGTTGAGCAGATCCTGGCTCGAAAATAGTGCCGCGTAGTCGGCACGGGGATCGCCGGTCGAATAGATGCGGTAGCCACCCTCAGCCATGATTTTCGCAGCAGTCGACGCAGCCTTTTGCAACAGCGCGTCCGCGGACTCCTGTAACCCTAGATAGCCATGGTATTTGCGGTGCGTGCCCTCGTACAAAGCCACTTTCGCTTCCATCAATGCCACGGCCCATTTACCGGGGGTTCCGGTCGGCACGTTCTCCCGTACGTGGGCTACGGCAAAGGCTAGATCGGCCATGACGCTGTCCATTACTAAGGTACGGGGATCCTGCGCCTTAAAGAGCTGCTCGTCGCCGGGTGTGAGCGTTGCGGAATACCAAGGCACGTCCGAAAACCGCTTGACCTTTTCATGGTAAAACATGGCCCTATAGTATCGCGCTAGCCCCGCATAGTGGTTTTTCACCTCGGCAGTGACGTTAGCGCGTCCGTAGTTTTCAAGAAAATAATTGATGGTCCGCAACCGGCCCCATGACCATCCGCCGGTGATGGTTTGGGATGTAGGGGTTCCGGTCATTATATTTTTCACCTCAATAGCTGCGGTAGTCGCCGCATTATCCGACCCTTGGTCATTGCGGTACATATATCGGTCAGGCAAGCTGATCATCCCATTTATATAAAGGGCAAGGTCCTCTTCGGTGTTGAAAAACACTTCAGGCGTGACGGCGGTTTGGGGATACCGATCCAGGAAGCCTTTCTGGCAGGAAGCCAGAGTAAGCATTATTGCCGCGGTAATCAATATGCGATGCGTTTTCATGATGCAATTCGATTAATGGATTAAAAGCCAATGTTAAGGCCAAGTGCTATGCGCCGCTGGAAGGGGTACGCCCACGCGCTATTGTCGGAGCCCCAATTGATCGCTTCCGGATCGACGAACCGTTTCACTTCCGAAAACTCAAAGATGTTTTCGCCGGTAACGAAGAGCCGTACGCGGCTCATCCCCCATCGTTGTACGGTCTGGTAAGGCAGGGAATAGCCCAGCGTGATATTCTTAACGCGCAAGTACGCCCCGTTCAGCAAATAGCGGGTGTTCGGTATGTCCAGCCCCCTACCCTCGTTTGCGTCCGCGAGCCATGACTGCAGCACGGGATACGATGCATTCAAATTGGCATCCGCAAGCCCAGCGGCGAGATAAGCCGCCGAATGCTTTGCTCGCTGCTCCGGAGAATCATCCGTTGCTCGGTAGTAGTCCAAGTGCCAAGGGTACACGTTAGCGTAGGGCTGCTGGTAGGGACCCCAGAAAAGGTAATGGCGCGGATAGAAATCCCGCTTCAGCACGCCCTGCAAAAACAGCTGTAAATCGAAGCCGTTCCAATCCATATTGAGGTTAAATCCCATACGGTAGCGGTCGTCGCGGTTACCGATGATGGTGCGGTCTTTCATATCGTCCTTGGTCTGCCCGAGCAAAATCTGTCCGTCGCCGTCGAGGTCTTTAAAGCGTGGCCACCCTGGCACGATATCGAGCGCTCCCCACGGTATTAACGTGGTTTGGTCCAGGGCTTCGATTTCGGCTTCATTCTGGAAAAACCCATCACTGATCAATCCGTAGATCGTTCCGAATTCGTAGCCCTCAAAGTATTGGGACAGCAATCCCTGCTCATTTCTGAACTTGGTAATGTGCGCCCGCGAATCGGAGAGTACCAACTTGGCTTCCAGCCCCCATGGTTTGGCGGCTACGGTGAAGTTGTCGCGATAGGTCAGTGAAAGCTCCCACCCTTTGGTGCGTAGGTCGGCCGAATTCTGGCGCGGGACTCCCGTGCCCAACACGGCTGGCAACTGTGCGCCCGCCACGAGCATGCCGGTGGTCTCCCGGATAAAATAATCAAACCCGGCAAAGATTCGGTCGTTCATCAGCCCGAGGTCCGTACCGAAGTTCAGCGTGGCTACATTTTCCCATGTATAATTCAATGGGTCGATGGTCAACGACGGGGCACCCGTTACGATTTGTCGCTGTGATCCCCCAATCAGATAGCTGGAGAGCGCTGTACCCATCGTCTGGATGTACGAGAAGTCGCCGACGTTCTGGTTGCCCAAGCTACCGTAAGACGCCCGGAACTTCAAATTGGAAAATGCTGGCGCCATTCCTTCGAAAAACGGCTCATTGCTGACGATCCATGCACCTGACACAGAGGGAAAAAAACCCCAACGATTCGACGACGGAAACCGCGACGATCCATCGTAGCGCCCGGTAGCTTCGAGAATATACCGTTCATGGAGCGTGTAGTTAAGTCGACCGAACACACTCTGCGTGGCATACGAGCTGTATTGCGCGTTTACTCGGGCCTCGCCGGTAGTTAGTTCGAGATAAGGCAAGGTGGATGATATCAGCTGGTCGCGCTGGGCCGTGGTGGTTTCCCAGACGTAATCTTCCTGGTTGTAGCCAGCCGTCAGGCCGATCGCGTGGACGCCAAACGTTTTGTTATAATTGGCGTACAGGTTGTATACGTTGTTTCGAATCTCACCGCGCCGGTCGTACACATAGCCATTACCGCCTTCCTCCCGCACGTCATTCGGTCCGTAGCCTATGCTGTATCTTTTGGAATGCTGTGGATAGCGCCAGTACTCCCGCTTAAAGCTGGCGTCGCCCGTCACGGTTAAATCACCGTTCAGAAAGTTGCCCACGCCATTGAAAATATTCTGGAAGCCGAACATTTGCTCCCCGCGCGTGCCACCGTCCACCAGTCGTGCAGCTAGGCGGCCGGCGGCGTTATTTCCCCACGTGCCATCGGGGTTCTTTACCACATTCGTCGGCTGCAAATAATAGATGTCCGTGATATTGGCGTTAGGCCGCGCAATGTCCGTCTGATACACATTCATGTTGTTGTCCAGCTTCAGCCACGGCAGGGGCGTGAAAGACAAGCGCCCCCGGATACCCTTCCGTTGCCAATAGTCGTCCGCCAGCTTGTTTAGTCCGTTGTCCTTGGTGTAATCTGCCGACAAATAATAAGAAAACGGCTTCTCGTTTATATTACCCCCGCCAGACAATGCGAGGTTATGCATTTGGGACACGGTAGCTTTCGAAAAGAAATAGTCGTTCCAGTTATGGCTGCCCATATATTCCCATTCATTCGGATTGTTGGGGTTCACCCGCACGTCGGGCAGCGAGGGATCCTCGGACCGTTCCTTGGCCCACTGGTAATACTCGTCGCTGAAGTTCACGTAATCCCAAGGCGTATTATCGGTAGAGGTTTCCAATACCCGCGAGAAAATATACGGATCGGTCACCGGATCGGGCATTTCCGTGGGCCTACCGAATGCGGTTGTCACGTTGTAGCTAATGCTTTGTGACCCCTGCCTTCCTTCTTTGGTCGTGATCAGGATCACTCCGTACGCCGCCCGGGCACCGTAGATGGCGGCAGACGAGGCGTCGCGAAGGACGGTGTACGACGCGATATCACTAGGACTCAACCGAATCATATCGTAATTGTCGGATACGGGAATCCCGTCGATCACGATGAGCGGCGAACCGCCATTGATGGAGGTCGTGCCTCGGATGTTGATATTGGGTATTTCGCCCGGCGAGCCGTTGCCGTATGTTATGTTTAATCCCGGGCTCACGCCTTGCAGCCCAGCCATCACGTTGGTGACGGGGCGGGACTCCAGTTGCGTGCCCGAAATTTGGTCGACGGCCCCGGTCAGGTTTACTTTGCGCTGAGTACCGAACCCAACGACAATCACCTCGTCCAAATGGCCGGCGTCGGTTTCCATTACGATGTGCAACTCCGGCTGCCCGGAAAACACCGTCTCCTGCGTGCGATATCCCACCATACGGAATACCAACGTCGCCCCCTGAGCCACATTCTCCAACACGAAATGCCCCCCTTCGTCCGTGGCGGTACCTAGCGTAGT
>Ga0079224_100000475_pt1 | contig 39525 bp, 36 predicted proteins | sample Stecom2015_FD_80414 | JGI IMG/M metagenome (GOLD analysis project Ga0079224, IMG submission 80414) | Agricultural soil microbial communities from Utah to study Nitrogen management - Steer compost 2015 | ecosystem: Environmental > Terrestrial > Soil > Agricultural land | place: USA: Utah... | reverse complement strand
GGCGGGGCGGCGGCCGCAGGAGGCGACGGGGGCGGCGGCGACGGGGGCGGTGGCGCGAACGCCGGGGTGGCGCCGTGCCCCGACCGGACCCACCAGGTGCCCGGCGACCCGTACTCCCCGCCGTGCTACGCGTTCTTCGGCGACAACGGTGGCGCCACCCACCAGGGCGTGACCGCCGACGAGATCGTCGTCGCCGTCCGCCTCCTCGAGGGCCCCACCGCGGCGGAGATCTTCGCCGACATCTCCGGCGAGTCGGTCCAGGACTCGCCGGAGGCGTACCGCGACACCGTCGTGGCGCTGGCCGAGTACTTCTCCGACCGGTTCCAGATGTACGGGCGCCGGCTCCGCGTCGAGTTCTACCGGGGCGAGGGGTCGGGAGCGTCAGAGCTGCTGGGCGGCGGCAAGGAGCGGGCGCTGGCCGACGCGGTGCACGTGGCCAAGGAGATCGGCGCCTTCGCCGACATCAGCGCCATCACGATCCCCTACGCCGACGCGCTGGCCCGTCAGGGCATCGTCAACATCGGGGCGCCGTACCCGTCGCGGGAGTGGTTCGAGGCCCGCCGTCCGTACTCGTGGAGCCTCTTCCCCGACGGCACCAACGTCGTCGAGGCGGGGGCGGCCGCCTTCAAGGCCCGGTTCCCACCGGGGTCGGTGGCCGAGCACGCGGGGCCCTCGCTCCAGGGCAAGCCGCGGGTGTTCGGCGTGGTGGCCCCCGAGAACCAGGAGTACCAGGAGTCGGCCCAGGCGTTCATCCGGGAGGCCAACGCCGCCGGCCTCACGATCTCGGTGGAGCTGCGCTACAAGCTCGACATCTCCTCGATGCCGAACCAGGCGTCGAACGTCATCGCCCAGCTGAAGGACAAGGGCGTCACCACGGTGATCTGCGCCTGCGACCCGGTGATGCTGGCCCTGGGCATGACCCCGAAGGCGAACGAGCAGCGCTACGAGCCGGAGTGGGTGACCTCGGGCCTCGCCTTCGTGGACCAGGACATCGTGGGCCAGCTCATCGACTCGAAGCAGTGGTCGCGAGCGTTCGGGATCGCCTACAACGCGCAGCCCGAGCCGCTGGGGGGCTCGTTCCCGTACCACGCCTACAAGCAGGTCCGCCCCCACGACGAGCCGGCGTTCGGGGTGGAGGAGCTCTACTACCAGATGTACCTGCTGGCCCTCGGGATCCAGCTGGCCGGCCCCAACCTCACGCCGGAGACCTTCGAGGCCGGCATGTACGCGTACCCCGGGGGCAGCGGCCCGCGGGGGCTGTGGGGCTTCGGGCCGGGTGACCACACCCCCACCGACGACTTCCGGGAGATCTGGTGGTCGCCGACGCGCATCTCCGGCCAGAACAACAAGCCCGGCGCCTGGGTGGAGCTGAACGGCGGCGCTCGCTGGACGCCCGCCAACCCCCCGACCGGGCCGGCCGGCTTCTTCCAGGAGGGCTGAGGATGTCCACCACCGCCCCGGTGTCCGCGAACGGCCAGCGGCCGGTCCCCGCCGAGGCACCGGCCTCCGGTGGCCCGCTGGCCCGGCTCCGCCAGCAGCCGCGCAACGTGCACCTCTTCCGCGGCTACGGGCCGCTCGTGGTCGGCGCCGTGCTGTTCGCGCTCATGGTGCTCCTCGCGCCGTCGGTGGCTCCCGAGCGCACCGTCGAGCGACCGGCCGGGGGGACGCCGACCACAGCACCGGTCGACGAGGCGCCGCCGCCCGAGGGGGGCTCCGGGCCCGAGCACGTCGAGGCCCAGCCGTGATCGAGCGGGCCCGCGCCGCCGTCCGCGAGGACCGGCCCACCCAGGCGGTGCTCGCCGCGGTCGTCGCCTACAGCACCCTCTACTGGGTCCCGGCCAGCCCGCTGCCCGACGTCGTCCCGTGGGGGGTCATCACCCAGGGGGTGATCTTCGGGACCTCGTACGCGCTGCTGGCGATGGGGCTGATCCTCATCTACCGCACCACCCGCATCGTGAACTTCGCCTACGGGGCGATGGGGGCGATGCCCGGCGCCCTCACGGTGGGCCTGTTCGTGGCGCAGGGGTGGAGCTACTGGGTGGCGATCGCGCTCGGCATCGCCGTGGGCGCCGCGTCCGGCGCGGCGGTCGACGTGCTCGTCATCCGCCGGTTCGCCCGGTCGTCGCGCCTCGTGCTCACCGTGGCCACGATCGGCCTGGCCCAGATCCTCGGCGCCATCGGGCTCGTCATCAGCATGCGCCTCGGGCTCGACGCGTTCGTCGGCAACATCGAGACGCCGATCAGCGGCAGCTTCTTCGTGCGCCCGTACCCGGTGCGGGGCGACCACCTGCTCATGCTGGCCCTCGCACCCGTCGCGCTCGGGCTGCTCGGCTGGTTCCTGCTCGGCACCGACGCCGGTCGGGCCGTGCGGGCCGCCGCCGAGAACCAGGACCGGGCGCTGCTGCTCGGCGTCCCCGTCCGTCTCCTCCAGACGATCGTGTGGGCGCTGGCCGGGGCGCTCTCCACCGCCACGTTCGTCACCAAGGCGCCGTTCACGGGGGTGGTGCCCGACGCCCTCGTGGGGGCCACCACGATCCTCCCCGGCCTGGCCGTGGCGGTGATCGCCCGGTTCCAGTCGCTGCCGGTGGCGCTCGTCGGCGGCATCGGGCTCGGCATCGCCGAGTGGACGATCCGCTGGAACGTCACCGCCGAGTCCGTCTTCGACGTGACGTTCCTCGTGGTGATCCTCGTCGCCCTCCTGCTGCGCAAGGAGCGGCTCACCCGAGCTGAGACCGGGGAGAGCTCCTGGGACTCGGCCGGCGTGCTGAAGCCGGTCCCCCGCGAGCTGCGGGATCTGCGGGAGGTCCGCTGGGCCCGCCGGGGCCTCGCCGCCGTCGGGGCGCTCGTCGCCGTCCTCGGTCCGCTGGCGCTCAGCCCGTCCACGGTCACCACGCTCACCTTCGCCCTCGTGTGGGCGCTCGTCGCCATGTCGCTCGTCGTGCTGACCGGCTGGGGCGGCAGCATCAGCCTCGGGCAGTTCGGGATCGTCGGCATCGGCGCGATGGCGGCCGGCAACCTCCTCACCCGCTGGAACCTCGACCTGTTCGTGGCGATGCTCCTGTCGATGCTCGTCGGCGCGCTCGTCGCCGTGGCCATCGGGCTCCCGGCGCTGCGCATCCGCGGCCTGTACCTCGCCGTCACCACGATCGCCTTCGCCGTCGCGCTCGACTCGTACTTCCTGAACCCGGTCAACTTCCCGGACCTCGTGCCCTCCACCACCTACCCGCCGGTGCTGTGGAAGCGCTTCGACCTGGAGAGCCAGTGGGTGCGCTACGAGCTCGTGCTCGGGATCGTCGCCCTCGCCGCGGTCGCGATCCGGGCCGTGCGCCGCTCCCGGGCCGGTCGGGCGATCATCGGCACCCGCGACAACGAGCGGGCCGCCGGTGCGCTGGCCGTGCCGACCACCCGGGTGAAGCTCGAGACGTTCGTGCTGTCGGGCTGCCTGGCCGGGCTGGCCGGCTGCCTCTACGTCGTGGCGCTGGCGCCCGTGGGCACGGGGCAGGGCACGTTCCCGCCCGCCGCGTCGATCGAGGTGTTCTCCTACGCGGTGATCGGCGGCCTCGGCACGATCGCCGGCGCCGTGTCGGGCGTGCTCTTCTTCCGGCTCCTCGACTTCCTGCTGGCCAAGCAGCTCTCCGGCGACGTCGTCACGATCCTGCGCTACTCGCTCTCCGGCGCCGGCCTGCTGTGGATCCTCTACTTCCTGCCCGGCGGGCTGTGGCAGCTCGTGCAGCGCCAGCGGGACCGGCTGCTGCGGGCCCTCGCCCTCCGGCGGGGCCTCGTGGTGCCGAGCCTCGTCGCCGACCGCCGCACCAGCCACGACCGCGACGACGAGGGGGGCGACCCGGGCGGTGCGGCGGACGAGACCGACGTGATCGCAGGAGCGCTGTCATGACCACCCACGCCGACCCCACGCTCGTGGTCGAGGAGCCGATCCTGGCCGTGTCCGGCCTCGACGCGTCCTACGGACCGGTGCAGATCCTCTTCGGCCTCGACCTCGAGATCCACCGGGGCGAGCTCGTGGCCCTCCTCGGCACCAACGGGGCCGGCAAGTCCACGCTCTTCAAGTGCATCACCGGCCTGCTGCCCCCGTCGGCCGGGTCGGTGCGCTTCGCCGGCCAGGAGCTCACCGGCCTGCCCACCGACGAGATCGCCGCTCGGGGCGTGGTGATGATGCCCGGCGGCAAGAGCGTGTTCCCCACGCTCACCGTGCGGGAGAACCTGCGGCTGGCCTGCTGGCTCAAGCGCAGGGACCGGGGCGCCGTGCGGGCCGCCGAGGAGCGGGTGCTGGACCTGTTCCCCCGCCTCGGCGACCGGATCGACCAGATGGCCGGGAACCTCTCCGGCGGCGAGCAGCAGATGCTGGCCCTCGGTCAGGCCCTCATCCCCGATCCCCAGCTGCTCCTCATCGACGAGCTGTCGCTCGGGCTGGCCCCGACCGTCGTCGGGCAGCTGATCGAGCTGGTCCGCCAGATCCACGCCACCGGGCTCACGATCGTGGTGGTCGAGCAGTCGATCAACGTGGCCCTCGACCTCGCGGAGCGGGCCGTGTTCATGGAGAAGGGCGAGTTCCGCTTCACCGGCCCCACCCAGGACCTGCTGGAGCGGCCCGACATCCTCCGCTCGGTGTTCATCGCCGGCGCCTCGATGGCCGCCGAGGAGGCGCCACCCGGCGACGGCCGCACCGGCCGGCGGTCACGGGGCCAGCGGCTGAAGGCCCAGGCCCGCACCCAGCCGGAGGTCGAGCCCCGCATCGCCCCCGGGCCGGACGCCCCCGCGGCGCTCGAGTGCCGCAGCATCGTGAAGCGCTTCGGGGGCATCAACGCCGTCAACCGGGTCGACCTCACCCTGCGCACCGGCGAGATCCTCGGGCTGATCGGCCAGAACGGCGCCGGCAAGACCACGCTGTTCGACTGCATCTGCGGGTTCCTGCCCGTCGACGAGGGCCGGGTGCTGCTGGCCGGCGAGGACATCACGGACCTGCCGCCGCACCAGCGGGCCGCTCGGGGCCTCGGCCGCTCGTTCCAGGAGGCCCGCCTGTTCCCGGCCCTCACCACCGCTGAGACGCTGGCCCTGGCCCGCGAGCGGCACCTCCTGTCCCGAGGGATGGTGGCCGCCGCGCTCGGCCAGCCCGTGGCCCGCGACAGCGAGGCCGACGTGGCCGAGACCGTCGACCTGCTCATCGACCTGATGGGTCTCGACGCGTTCCGGGAGAAGCTCACCGGTGAGCTGTCCACCGGCACCCGGCGCATCGTCGAGCTGGCCTGCCTGCTCGCCGCCGACCCGTCGGTCATCGTCCTCGACGAGCCCTCCGGCGGCGTGGCCCAGAAGGAGACCGAGGCCCTCGGCCCGCTGCTGCGGCGGGTCCAGGGCGCCACCGGCGCGTCGATCCTCGTGATCGAGCACGACATGCCACTGCTGTCGGGCCTCTGCGACCGCATGGTGGCCCTCGAGCTCGGCTCGGTGATCGCCGAGGGCACCCCGGCCGAGGTGCTGGAGCACCCCCGGGTCATCGAGTCCTACCTGGGCACCGACCAGACGGCCATCGCCCGCTCCGGCGCCATCACCGCCACCGCCTGACGGCGACCCGGCCTCGACGGCGACCGTCGCCGCCTGCGCGCTCCTACGCTCCCGCCCGTGGCGTCCCGGCAGACCCTGAGCGTCGAGGAGCGGCGGGTGCTGGCCGCGTGGGCGGCGGGCTGCGCCGAAGGGGTGCTGACGGCCTTCGGGGCGGCCGCCCCCTCCGATGGGCGAGTGCGGGCGGCGATCGACCAGGCCCGGGCCTTCGCCGCCGGCGAGCTTCCCGTCGACGAGGCCATCCGCCGGCGGGGCGGTCAGGCCGGCGCCGCCGCCCGCGCCGTGCGCGACCCGGCGGCCCGAGCCGCCGCCTACGCCGCCGAGCAGGCCGCCGCCGTCGCCCACATGGGCGCCCACGCGCTCGGGGCAGCCGGCTACGCCGCCAAGGCCGCCGCCCTCGCCGCGCCGGACGACGACGCGGCCCTCGCCCGAGCGGTCGACCACCAGCTGGGCCTGCTGACCGACGACGCCCGCCGGGCCCTGGCCGCCCTGCCCCGCCTGGGCGAGGACCGCGCCGGCCCGCTCGCCCCCGGCCGCCTCAGCACCGGCCTCGTCGGCGCCGCCATCCGCCTCCTCCAGTCCCGCACCCACCCCGAGGCGAGGCAATAGGTCCCGCTCCGCCGCTCTCGAGGCATTGCGTCCCACATGTGGGACGCAATGCCTCGTCCCCGCTCGGGCGGGACCTATTGCCTCGCGCGGTCACGCGGTGGGCGGGCGTCCGTAGGCTCGTGGGGGATGCGCCGCCTCTCGCCCGCCGCGGTCCTCGGCTCGGTCGTGGGGGTCGCCGCGCTCGCGGTGGGGGCCGTCGTGGTGCTGTCGGGCGACGACGGCTCGGACGCGGCGCCGCCCACCACGGCGGCGGCCCCGAGCGACACGGCGGCCACGACCGCCTCCTCCTCGTCCGCCACCACGACGGAGCCCACCACGTCCACCACCGAGGCGGTGGACGTGTGGTCGCTCGAGCCGCCGCCGGCCGCCGGGGACCCGGCCGGGCTGGCCGCCCAGATCGCCGAGGCCGAGGCCACGATCCGCGATGAGCGGGCGAGCGAGGTCGACGTGGCCCGCGCCGCGCTCGCCCAGCAGGTCGCCTACCGGGCCCTCGGCGCCCGGCCGGAATGGGACGAGGCCGTGCTCGCCGCGCTCCCGGCCGAGCTGCACGAGACGGTCCGCCGCCACGTCGAGGCCCGCCGCGAGCTCCGCGCCATGCACACCAGGCTCTCCCCCACGCTCCCGGCCTGGGAGATCGTCCCACCCGCTCCCTACGACGAGCTGCTCTCCCACTACCGCGAGGCCGAGGCCGAGTTCGGCATCCCGTGGCCGTACCTGGCCGCCATCAACCTCGTGGAGACCGGCACGGGGCGCATCCGAGGCACGTCCGTGGCCGGCGCGCAGGGCCCGATGCAGTTCATGCCGGCCACCTGGGAGGCCTACGGCGCGGGCGGCGACGTGCACGACCACCGCGACGCCATCCTCGGCGCCGCGCGCTACCTGGCCGCCAACAACGGCGCCCAGGACATCGACCACGCGCTGTTCCGCTACAACCGCAGCCAGCGCTACGTGCGGGCCATCAAGCTCTACGCGGCGCTGATCGCCGAGCACCCCGCGACCTGGCGCGGCCTCTACCACTGGGGCGTCTGGTACCTCTCCGACGCGGGCGAGGTGTACCTGCCGGTCGGCTACCACGCCACCGAGCCGATCCCAGCGGCCGAGCACCTCGCGTCGCTGGGCCGCTGACCGGGTCGCCCGCCGGCGCCGGCCGCCGCGCCGGTCCCTCTACGCTCGGCGACCGTGCCCGACGACGCCCCCGCCCCCGACGAGGCCGCGGCCGACCAGCCGCCCGCCTACCGCCAGCACCGCTTCACCGCGCCGCCCGGTGCCACCGAGCTGATCCTCGTCCGCCACGGCGAGTCCGAGCCCGCCGTGCCCGGCCGGCCGTTCCCCACCGTGGGCGGCAACGGCGACCCGGCGCTGTCCCCGGAGGGCCGAGAGCAGGCGGCCAAGGTGTGCGCCCGCCTGGCCAGCGAGCACATCGACGCCATCTACGTCACCAAGCTCCGCCGCACGCACGAGACAGCAGCCAACCTGGCGCTCACGAGCGGCCTCACCCCGATCGTCGATCCGGACCTCCACGAGGTCCACCTCGGCGAGTGGGAGGGCGGTGCCCTGCGCTGGCACGCCGCCCAGGGCCACCCGCTGTTCCTGAAGATGCTCGAGGAGGAGCGCTGGGACGTCATCCCCGGCGCCGAGCCCCAGGACGAGTTCGCCGCCCGGGTGCGGCGAGGCGTCGAGCGGATCGCCGCCGCCCACCCCGACCAGCGGGTGGCGGTGTTCGTCCACGGCGGGGTGATCGCCGAGATCCTGAGCCAGGCCACCGGGTCCCGGCGCTTCGCCTTCGCCGGCGCCGACAACGCGTCGATCTCGCACCTCGTGGTGGCCGGCGACCGCTGGATCCTGCGCCGCTTCAACGACACCGCCCACCTCGACGGGCACCTGAGCGTGGCGGCCGAGCCGCCCACCTGAACGGCCGCGGCCCGGTTCTTGCACGTGAGGTGTCACGAATGCCACGCGCGCCGGTAGCGTCGGCCGGCGTGACGGGGACCGGGGTGACGACGTGCTGAGCCGGGTGCTGCGGACGCACCTGGCGCCGTACCGACGGACCTTGCTGGCGGTCGTCGCGTTCCAGACGATCCAGGTCGTCGCGGCGCTGACGCTGCCCGCCCTCACGTCGCGGATCATCGACCGGGGCGTGCTGCCCGGCGACGTCGGCTACATCCGCCGCGATGGCGCGGTGATGCTGGCCCTGTCGTTCGTGCAGGGGTTCTTCGCCATCGCCGCGGTGCGCTTCGGGGCGCGGGCGGCGATGGGCTTCGGCCGGGAGGTCCGGTCCTCGCTCTTCCACCGGGTCACGAGCTTCTCCGCCCGGGAGGTGGCCCAGTTCGGGGCGCCGTCGCTCATCACCCGGATCACCAACGACGTGCAGCAGGTGCAGATGCTGGTGGTGATGGCCTGCACGATGGCGGTGGCCGCCCCCATCACCCTCGTCGTCGGCCTGTTCATGGCCAACCGGGAGGACGCCGGCCTGTCCTGGGTGCTCGTGTTCGCCATCCCGATCGCCGGGGTGGTCCTCGGCACGATCGTGTCGCAGATGGTCCCCGCCTTCCGGCGGGTCCAGGAGCTGATCGACCAGGTCAACCGGATCCTGCGCGAGCAGATCACCGGCATCCGCGTGGTGCGGGCCTTCGTCCGCGAGCCGGAGGAGACCCGCCGGTTCGAGCGGGCCAACGAGGACCTGACCCGCGTGTCGCTGCGGGCCGGGCGGCTGATGTCGGCGATGTTCCCCACCGCCAACCTGCTCATCAACCTGGCCAGCGTGGCCGTGATCTGGGTGGGGGCCGACCGCATCGGCGACGCCGACCTGCAGGTGGGCAGCCTCGTCGCCTACCTCAGCTACCTCGTCCAGATCCTCATGTCGGTGGTCCTGGCCACCTTCATGCTCTCGATGATCCCCCGCGCCGCGGTGGCCGCCGGCCGGATCCAGGAGGTGCTCGACACCGAGACCTCCGTCGTCCTGCCGGCTGCGCCGGTCACCGTGCAGCCCGCCCCCGGGACGCTCGAGATGCGCGACGTCGGCTTCCACTACCCGGGCGCGGAGCACCCCGTCCTCACCGGCGTGTCGTTCCGGACCGGCCGGGGCCAGACCACCGCCATCGTGGGCAGCACCGGGGCCGGCAAGACCACGCTCGCCGGGCTCATCCCCCGCCTCTTCGACGCCACGAGCGGCCAGGTGCTCGTGGGCGGCGTGGACGTGCGCGAGCTCCACCCCGACATCCTCTGGAGCACGATCGGCTACGTCCCGCAGAAGCCGTTCCTGTTCTCCGGGACCGTCGCCTCCAACCTGGCCTTCGGCAAGCCCGACGCCACCGAGGACGAGATGTGGGAGGCGCTCGAGGTGGCCCAGGCGGCCGACTTCGTGCGAGCGATGCCGGGCGGCCTCCACGCGCGGATCGAGCAGGGCGGCACCAACGTGTCCGGCGGGCAGCGCCAGCGCCTGTCGATCGCCCGCGCGCTGGTGCGCAAGCCCGACATCTACGTGTTCGACGACTCGTTCTCGGCCCTCGACCTCCTCACCGACGCCCGCCTGCGGGCCGCGCTCGAGCCCTACACCCGCGACGCGGCGGTGGTGATCGTCGCCCAGCGGGTGTCCACGATCGTCGACGCCGACGAGATCATCGTGCTGGAGGACGGCCTCGTCCACGGGCAGGGCACCCACGACGAGCTGCTGGCCACCTGCCCGACCTACGAGGAGATCGTGCAGTCCCAGATGGGTGAGCGGGGCGCGGCGTGAGCGGCCACGAGGACCCCCGGGTGCCGGGCGACCGCACCGGCACCGACGACGAGGAGCTCGACCTCGCCGCCCCCGAGACGCGGGCGTCGGGCCGCCACATGGCCATCGGCGTGCCGACGGCTCGCTCGGCCGACTTCGGCGGGTCCGTCCGCCGCCTGGCCCAGCTGCTGCTCGCCCAGCGGGGCACCCTCCTCGCCATCCTCTTCACCGCCGTCGGCGGCGCCGTCCTCAACGTCCTCGGCCCTCGCATCCTCGGCCGAGCCACGGACACGATCATCGAGGGCGTCGTCGGCGACGGCATCGACTTCGACCGCCTCCACGGGACGCTCCTCCAAGCCACCGCCCTGTACCTGACGTCCACGGCCCTGTCGATCGGCACGTCGTGGCTGCTGGCCGGGGTGGTGCAGCGGCTCATGTACGACCTGCGCAACCGGGCCGAGGCGAAGGTCCACGCGCTGCCGCTGTCCTACATCGACAAGCAGGCCCGCGGGGACCTGCTCAGCCGGGTCACCAACGACCTCGACAACCTGGCCCAGAGCCTCCAGCAGACGCTCAGCCAGATGCTCATCTCGGTGCTGCTGCTGGTCGGGGTGGCCGGGATGATGTTCGCCATCTCCCCGCTGCTGGCCCTGGTCACGCTGACCACCGTGCCGGCGTCGATCTGGGTGATGCGGTACGTGGCCAAGCGGGCCCGCCCCAAGTTCATCGCCCAGTGGTCTTCCACCGGCTCGCTCAACGCCCACGTGGAGGAGACCTTCACCGGGCACGCGCTCGTCAAGGCCTACGGCCGCCAGCCGGAGGTGGAGGCCCGGTTCCGGGAGACCAACGACCGGCTCTTCGAGGCGTCCTTCGGGGCCCAGTTCATGTCGAGCCTCATGCAGCCGGCCACGATGTTCCTCGGCAACGTGCAGTACGTGCTCGTCGCCGTGGTGGGCGGCATGCGGGTGGCCAGCGGGGCGGTCACCGTGGGCGAGGTCCAGGCGTTCATCCAGTACTCACGCCAGTTCTCGTTCCCGCTCACCCAGCTGGCGTCGGTGATGAACATCTTCCAGTCGGGCATCGCCTCCCTGGAGCGGATCCTCGAGCTGCTCGACGCCGAGGAGCAGGAGCCCGACGCCGAGGCCGCACCCCACCCGGCGCCGGTGCGGGGACGGGTGGAGTTCCGCGACGTGTCGTTCTCCTACGACCCCGACCGCCCGCTCATCGAGGGCCTGTCGCTCGTGGCCGAGCCGGGCCAGACCGTGGCCATCGTCGGGCCGACCGGGGCGGGCAAGACCACGCTCGTCAACCTGCTCATGCGGTTCTACGAGATCGACGGCGGCTCGATCACCCTCGACGGCCAGGACATCCGCTCGATCCCGCGCCGCCAGCTGCGCTCGAGCGTGGGGATGGTGCTGCAGGACACGTGGCTCTTCGGCGGGACCATCCGCGACAACATCGCCTACGGCAACCCTGCCGCCACCGAGGAGGAGATCCTCGACGCGGCCCGGGCCACCTACGTCGACCGGTTCGTGCACTCCCTGCCCGACGGGTACGACACGGTCATCGACGAGGAGGGCGAGAACATCAGCGCCGGGCAGAAGCAGCTGCTCACGATCGCCCGGGCCTTCCTCGCCGACCCGACGATCCTCATCCTCGATGAGGCCACCAGCTCGGTCGACACCCGCACCGAGGTGCTGATCCAGGAGGCGATGAACGCGCTGCGGGCCAACCGCACCAGCTTCGTGATCGCCCACCGCCTGTCGACGATCCGCCACGCCGACGTGATCCTCGTGATGGAGGCCGGCCGCATCGTGGAGCAGGGCACCCACGACGAGCTGCTCGAGCGCGGCGGCGCCTACGCCCGGCTCTACAACAGCCAGTTCGCCGGGGCGATGCTCGACGTGGACGTCGATCTCGTCTGACCGGCGCCGCGGCGGGGGTCAGGCCTTGCCGGCCGTGCGCTCCCGCAGGTGCTCGGCAGCCTCGTCGCGCAGGGCCCGGCCCCGCTCGGCCGCCTCGGCGCTGAGCGCCCGGCCCCGCTCCACCGCCTCGGCGCTGAGGGCCTTGCCCCGCTCCTTGGCCGCCTCCACCCGGGGCGCCATCTCGGCTTCGACCTCGCGGAGCTTGGCGGAGGCCTCCTTGCGGGCCTTGGCCGCCGCCTTGCGTCCCCGCTCGGCCTCCTTGCGAGCCCGGTCGGCGGCCTTGGCCGCCTCCTTGCGGGCCTTGGCGGCGGCCCGCCGGCCCCGGCGCCCGGCCTCCTTGGCCCGCTCCTCCACGGCCGGTCGGTTCTCCTCGACGAGCTCGCCGAGCCGCTCCAGCACGCTGCGGGCCTCGCGAGCGGTGCGGCGCTTGGCCTTGCGCCCCGACGCCTTGGCCGCCTTCTCGGCCTCGGCGAGCGATCGCAGCTGGGCCTCGCGCACGTGCTTCTCGGCCTCCTTGATCCGCCGGTCGGCCTCGGCCCGGGCGGCCTGCTCGCGGGCGAGCTGCTCCTCGGCCTTGCGGCGACCGGCCTCAGCCCGACGGAGCCGCTCCTTCTTGGACCGGAACGGGACGATCCCGAGGGTGGCGACGGACACGGTCTTGCGGATGAGCCCCACTGGCAGCCTCCTGCGATCGACAGCGGGCCCATCCTTACCCCCGCGAGCGGCCCTGCCAACCGGTGGAGCCGCGCCGCCGGGGTCAGTAGCGTCGCCGGGCGTGATCCGCCGCATCCCTGCCCTGCTGCTCGCTGTCGCCGTCGCCCTCGCTGCGTGCGGGGACGACGACGGGTCGGCGCCCGACACCACCGACGCGGCGCCGTCCACGTCCGCCGTCGGCGCCCCGGCGGTCGACGAGGACGCGCTCCGCGCCTGCGAGGACCTCGCCGCCGAGGCGGCCCCGGCGCAGGCGACCGAGCACTTCCCGGACAACCCGGACGTGACCTGGACGGTGGTGGACGCCACCGCGGATCCCGCCAGCGGTCTCGTCCAGGTGGAGATCGCGCCCTCCTCGGACGAGGTCGGCTACCCGGCGTTCAAGCTCATCGCCCTGTGCGAGGGCGGCGAGGAGTCCGTGCTGCTCGGCGCCTACGCCCTCGACGGCGGCGCGTGGGTGCTGCTCTTCACCACCGACGCCCGGGCCGAGATCGACCTGGCCCCCGAGCTCGGCTCGCCGTGACCAACCCCACCTCCGGACCCACCGGCCCCGGTCCGCTGGCCGGGCTCCGGGTCGTCGACCTGGCCACGGTGGTGGCCGGCCCCAACGCCGCCCGCTACCTCGCCGACTTCGGGGCGGACGTCATCAAGGTGGAGCGCCCGGGTGGCGACAGCCTCCGGCGCATGGCGTGGGCGGACCCCCGCGACGGCGAGGGCCTGTGGTGGAAGGTCGTGAACCGCAACAAGCGGACCGTGGTGCTCGACCTGAAGCAGGACGGTGACCGGTCCGTCCTCCTGCGCCTCCTCGACGACGCCGACGTGCTGATCGAGAACCTCCGCCCCGGCGGCCTCGAGAAGCTCGGCCTGGCCCCCGACGACCTCCTGGCCCGCAACCCGCGGCTCGTCATCACCCGGGTGTCGGGCTTCGGGCTCGACGGCCCGTACGCCAGCCGACCCGGGTTCGCCACCGTGGCCGAGGGGATGTCCGGCTTCGCGGCGCTGAACGGCGAGCCCGACGGCCCGCCCCTGCCCCCGCCGATCGCGCTGACCGACGAGGTGACCGGCCTGGCCGGCGCCTTCGCCACGCTGGTGGCCGTGCACAGCGGCGTCGGCCAGGTCGTCGACGTGAACCTGCTGGAGTCGATGCTGCAGCTGATGGGCCCGCTCGTGAGCCTCTACGGCGTCACCGGCGAGCAGCAGCCTCGCCTCGGGGCCGGGCTCCCCTACACGGTGCCCCGGGGCAGCTACCGCTGCGCCGACGGTCGCTGGATCGTCGTGTCGACGAGCAGCGAGGGCGTGGCCCGCCGGCTCATGGAGGTCCTCGACCTGGCCGACGACGAGCGCTTCGCCACCCAGGCCGGGCGAGCGCAGCACCGGGAGGAGGTGGAGGCAGCGATGGCGGCGTGGTGCGCCATCCGCACCCAGGCCGAGGCGATCGCGGAGCTCACCGCGGCCGACGCGGCCGTGGGCCCGGTGCTCGACATGGCCGACCTCGCCGCCGACGAGCACGTCCGCTCCCGGCAGGCGATCACCACCGTCGGGGACACGCCGATGCAGGCGCTCATCGCCCGGCTGTCGGCCACCCCGGGCCGGCTGCGCCACGAGGGACGACCCCTCGACGCCGACGGCGACGACGTGCGCCGCCGCGGCTGGGGCTGAGCCCGGGTCACGCCGGCTGCGGCAGCTCCGCGTCGGTGCCGTCGCCGTCGGCGCCCGCCTCGGCGGGGCCGGCCAGCTGGGTGGCGTACAGCTCGGCGTAGCGGCCGCCGGCCGCGAGCAGCTCGTCGTGGCGCCCCCGCTCCACGATGCGCCCGTCCTCCACCACGAGGATCTGGTCGGCGGAGCGGACCGTGGACAGGCGGTGGGCGATCACGAGCGACGTCCGGCCGGCCAGCGCCGCGGCCAGCGCCTCCTGCACCGCCGCCTCCGAGGCGGCGTCGAGGTGGGCGGTGGCCTCGTCGAGGATCACCACCCGGGGGGCGGCGAGCAGGAGCCGGGCGATGGTCAGCCGCTGGCGCTCCCCGCCGGACAGCCGGTAGCCCCGCTCCCCCACCACGGTGTCGAGCCCGTCGGGCAGCGACGCCACCAGCCCGTCGAGGCGGGCGCTGCGCAGCGCGGCCCACAGCTCCTCGTCGGTGGCGTCGGGCTTGGCGAAGCGCAGGTTGGCGGCGATCGTGTCGTGGAACAGGTGCCCGTCCTGGGTGACGACGCCGACGGTGCGGCGGATCGAGTCGAAGGTGAGGTCGCGCACGTCCACGCCCGAGAGGCGCACGGCGCCGCGATCCACGTCGTAGAGGCGGGGCACGAGGGACGCGAGCGTGGACTTGCCGGCCCCGGAGGACCCGACGAGCGCGACCACGTGGCCGGGCTCGATGCGCAGCGACACGTCGTGCAGGACCGGCTCGCCGACCTGGTCGTCGAGGACGGCCACCTCCTCCAGCGAGGCCAGCGAGACCTGGTCGGCCGCCGGGTAGGCGAAGTGCACGCCGTCGAGCTCCACGGTGACGGGCCCGTCGGGGACCTCGCGGGCGTCGTCGCGCTCCTGGATGAGCGGCGTCACGTCGAGCACCTCGAAGACCCGCTCGAAGCTGACGAGCGCGGTCACCACGTCGAGTCGGGCCGTGGCCAGCGCCGTCAGGGGCGCGTACAGGCGGGTGAGCAGCAGGGCCATCGTGACGACCGTGCCGGCCGCGAGGTCGCCTCGCAGCGCCAGCCAGCCACCGAGGCCGTAGGTGAGCGCCTGGGCCAGGCCGGACACGAGCCCGAGCGCCCGGAAGAACACCTCCATCGCCACCGCGGACCGCACCCCGATGTCGCGCACCCGCCCGGCCCGCCGGCTGAACTCGACCGCCTCCTGGTCGGGGCGGCCGAACAGCTTGACGAGCGTGGCCCCGGGGGCCGAGAACCGCTCGGTCATCTGCGAGGTCATCGTGGCGTTGTGGGCGGCCGCCTCCCGCTCGAGGGCACCGACCTTGGCGCCGACCCGGCGGGCCGGGATCAGGAACGTGGGCAGCAGGATCACGGCCAGCACCGTGATCTGCCACGACAGGGTGGCCATCACGGCCACGGTGAGGACGAGCGCGATCACGTTCGTGACCACCCCGGCCAGCGCCGAGGTGAACGCCCGCTGGGCGCCGATCACGTCGTTGTTGAGCCGGCTGACGAGCGCGCCGGTGTGGGTGCGGGTGAAGAAGGCGATCGGCATGCGCTGCACGTGCTCGAACACGGCTCGCCGCAGGTCGTAGATCAGGTCCTCGCCGAGCCGGGCCGACTGCCAGCGCTCGGCCAGGCCCACCCCTGCCTCGACGATGGCCACCGCGGCGATGACCAGGGCGAGGCCCACGACGGCGCCCGAGCCGCGCCCGTCGACGATGGCGTCGACGGCCCGACCGGCGAGCACCGGGGCGGCGACGCCGAGCACGGCGCCGACGGTGGCGAGGCCGAGGAACGTGACGATCGAGCGAGCGTGCGGGCGGGCGAACGCGGCGACGCGGCGGATCGTCGCCCGGTCCACCGAGCGGCGCTGGCCGTCGTCTTGCATCGCGCTGCGCAGCGCCATCCAGGTGCTGACGTCGCTCATGGGGCCGACGGTAGGACCTCAAGCGAGGTCGAGGTCAAGGGGGTTCTCATCTCTCGACCGTGCCCGGGAAACCCTGACAGGACCTGACCAAGTCGGGGTCTAGGTTCGGATACCGCCCCGCCGGCGCGATCCGCCGTCGGCGCGAACCGCCCCCACCACCCCCGACCACGCGGGAGGATCCCGATGACCGATGCCGTGCGAGCCACGGGCCTGACCAAGCGCTTCGGCGACGTCCTGGCGCTGGACGGTCTCGACCTGGACGTCCCCGAGGGCACCGTGCTCGGGCTCCTCGGCCCGAACGGGGCCGGCAAGACGACCGCCGTGTCGATCCTCACCACCCTCCTCGAGCCCGACAGCGGCGAGGCCACGATCGCCGGTGCCGACCTCCGCACCCAGCCCAAGCTGGTGCGGGAGCGGATCGGCCTGTCCGGGCAGTACGCCGCGGTGGACGAGGTCCTCACCGGCTTCGAGAACCTCGAGATGATCGGCCGCCTGTACGGGCTCGGCCGGGCCCGGGCCCGGCAGCGGGCCGGCGAGCTGCTCGAGCGCTTCGACCTCGTCGACGCGGGGCGCCGCCCGGTGAAGACCTACTCGGGCGGCATGCGCCGCCGGCTCGACCTGGCCGGGGCGCTCGTGGCTGAGCCGCCGGTGCTGTTCCTCGACGAGCCCACCACGGGGCTCGACCCCCGCAGCCGGCTCGAGCTGTGGAGCGTCATCCGCGAGCTCGTGGGCCGGGGCGCCACGCTGCTGCTCACCACCCAGTACCTCGAGGAGGCGGACCAGCTGGCCGACGAGATCCTCGTCATCGACCACGGCCGCGAGCTGGCTCGGGGCACCGCCCACCAGCTGAAGCTGCAGGTGGGCGGTGAGCGCATCCACGTCACCGTCGAGGCGCCGGAGCACCTCGGGCCCGCCCGCCGGGTGCTCGAGGCGCTGGCCGTGGGCGACGTCGAGGTCGACGTGGAGGCGCGGAGCCTGCTGGCACCGATCTCTGGCGGGGCCCGGGTCCTCACCACTGCGCTGCGCCACCTCGACGACAACGGGGTGGAGGTCACCGACGTCGGGCTGCGCCGCCCCACGCTCGACGACGTCTTCCTCACCCTGACCGGCCGGCCCGCGGAGCCCGAGCCGGACGAACCTGACGCGGCACCACCCGACTCGGCGCCGCGCGAACCGGGCGACGCGGCGCCGCTGGCCGCCGCCACCCCCACCGCACCGAGCTCCCAGGAGGTCCAGCCGTGAGCGGCATCCTCACCGCCCTCAGCGACGCTCGGGTGATCGCCCGGCGCAACGTCATCAAGATCACCCGGGTGCCCGAGGTGCTCGTGTTCGTGCTCCTGTCGCCGATCATGTTCGTGCTGCTGTTCGCGTACGTGTTCGGCAACTCGATCGACGTGCCGGGCACCAGCTACCGGGAGTTCCTGATCGCCGGGATCTTCGCCCAGACCGTCATGTTCGGCGCCACCTTCACGGGCACCGGCATCGCCGAGGACATGCAGAAGGGGATCATCAACCGGTTCCGGTCCCTGCCGATGGCCCGCTCCGCGGTGCTGGCCGGCCGTACGGTCTCCGACGTGATCTACAACGTCCTGTCGATCGCGATCATGGCGGTCACCGGACTGCTCGTCGGCTGGCGGATCCGCGGCTCGGTGCTCGACGCCGTGCTCGGCTTCGCCCTGCTGCTGCTCTTCGCCTACGCGATCAGCTGGATCATGGCGCTCATCGCGCTGCTGGTGCCGAGCGTCGAGGTGATCAACAACGCGTCGTTCATGGTCATCTTCCCGATGACCTTCGTGGCCAACACGTTCGTGCCGGCCGAGAACCTGCCGGGGCCGCTGCAGGCGTTCGCCGAGTGGAACCCGGTCTCGGCCGTCACCCAGGCCGCCCGCGAGCTGTTCGGGAACATCCCCGAGGGCACGCCCGAGCCCACCGCGTGGCCGCTGCAGAACCCGGTGCTCTACACGCTGATCTGGGTCGTCGTGATCGTGGCCGTCTTCGCCCCGCTCGCCGTGGCCCGCTACCAGCGCACCGCCGCCCGCTGACCCGCCCGCCGCGCCACGGACCGGGCCGGCCGAGGTGGGCCCGTTCCCGACGTGGGGCGATCAGCGGATGGTGGCGTGCATCTCCCAGACGAGGAGCTCGGCGTCCTCGGTGGCGGTGATGCGCTGGCCGCCCACGCCAGTGAGGCGCACCGCGTCGCCCTCGCCGAGGCGCCCGGCGCCCTCGAGGTCCACGGCGCCCACGGCCACGAACACGTGGTTGAACGGGGCGTCGGGCACCGTCACCGCGTCCCCGGGCGCCAGGCGCGCCGCGTGCAGCGTGGCGTAGCGGTTGCGGATGCGGATGGCGGCGTCGGGATGGCGGTCCATCCCGGAGGCGACGGGGACGAGCTGGCCCTGCATCCGGCCGTCGTCGATCTCGGCCTGCTCGTAGCCGGGGTCGATCCCCCGCTCGTCGGGCAGCACCCACATCTGGATGAACCGGACCGGCTCGTCGTGCACGTCGCCCACGCCCTGGCGCCAGGCGTCGTTCTTCTCCGAGTGGAGGATGCCGGTCCCGGCGCTCATCCGCTGGGCGAGGCCCGGGTAGATGACGCCGCTGTGGCCCTCGGAGTCCTGGTGGACGAGCGAGCCGCGCAGCACCCAGGTGACGATCTCCATGTCGCGGTGCGGGTGGGTCTCGAACCCGGTGCCGGGCAGGACGACGTCGTCGTTGTTGACGAGCAGCACCCCGTGGTGCGTGTTGGTCGGGTCGTAGTGGGTGTTGAACGAGAACGAGTGCTTCGAGTCGAGCCAGCTGATGCGGGTCGTGAACCGATCGTCGGCCCGGCGGACGTCCACCTCGGGTGCGAGCGCTTCGCTCACGGCGACACCTCCTCGTCGTCGGGCTCGCGCCAGTCGATGTCGACGGCGGCGGCCTCGTCGGGATGCCGCTCGAGCCAGCGCCGGGTGTAGGGGCACCACGGGGCCAGCGTCTCGCCGCGGTCGGCGGCCCGGGCCACGGCGGCCGCCACGAACCGGCCGGCGATGCCGCGCCCGCCGAGGGCGTCGGGCACCTCGGTGTGGGTCAGGACGAGGCGTCCGTCCTCGGCCCGGTAGGCGAGCTGCGCCTCCTGGCCGTCCTCGACGTAGAGGAAGCGGCTGTGCTCAGCGTCGTCGATCACGTCGATGGCGTCGGCCATGACGGGGGTCCTCTCTCAGGGGGGATGGGTGGTCCAACACCCCCAGCTGTCGGGGTGTTCCCGCGCCCTACCCCCGAGGCCCGGCCGTCAGAGCTGGTAGCGGTAGACGTTCGTCTCGCGCGGCTCGAAGCCGACCTTGCGGTAGAGGGCGTTGGCCGCCTCGCGGCTGGGGCGGCTGGTGAGGTCGACGGTGACGCAGCCGAGCTCGCGGGCCCGGTCGAGCATCGCCTCGGTGAGGCGCCGGCCGATGCCCTGGCCGTTGACGGCGCGGTCGACGATCACGTCCTCGATCCAGGCCCGCTTGCCGGTGGGGATGGGGAACACGGCGAGCGTGGAGACCCCCACGATCGCGCCGTCGTCGTCGACGGCCAGGAACTGGGTGATCGCCTCGTGGGCCAGCATCGCCCGCACCGCCTCCAGCGGGGGCGGCGGGTTGGATCGGGACAGCTGGGGCACGAGGCCCACGAGCGCCTCGGTGAGGCGCTCGGCGTCGTCGGGACCGGCGGTGGTGATGGTGACGGCCACGGCGGCCGACCGTACCCCACCACCGGACGGGGGCCGATCCCTGGACGGGCGATCGAGGGAGCGCCGCGACGACCGATGACCTCGGCGGCGCCGCTGCGTCTGCACCACCGTCACCAGCTGCACCCGGAGAAGCCACCGATGACCGCGACCACCACCCCGAAGACCACCATCGTCGCCGAGCCCGGCCGCCACGACGCCACCGTCAGCGCGGTGGTCGCCGCACCCGTCGAGGCGGTGTGGCGGGCCTACACCGAGGCGGAGCACTTCACCCGCTGGTGGGGGCCGGCCGAGCTGACGTCGCGCGTCGACACCTGGGAGCCCCGCCCCGGCGGCTCCTGGCGCATCGTCCAGACCGACGCCGACGGCAACGAGTACGCCTTCCGCGGCGTGTACCACGACGTCGTCCCCCACGAGCGGGTGACGCTCACCTTCGAGTTCGAGGGGATGCCGGGCCACGTCTGCCTCGAGACGCACACCCTCGAGGCCGTCCCCGGCGGGACGAAGGTCACGCAGCACGCCGTGTTCCAGGCCGTCGAAGACCGCGACGGGATGCTGCAGGCCGGCATGGAGGCCCACTCGCCGGTGGCGATGGCCCAGCTGCAGGCCGTGGCCGGAGGCCTCTAGCCGCTCAGCGGCCGGCGTCGTCGGGGAGCGGCTGGGGCGGGGGCGGGCCGACGTAGTTGGCGGACGGGCGGATGATCCGGTTGTCGGCCGCCTGCTCGAGCAGGTTGGCGCACCAGCCGATGATCCGGCTCGACGCGAACGTGGGGGTGAACAGCTCGCGGGGCAGGTCGCAGTGGTCCATCACCACGCCGGCGTAGAACTCGACGTTGGCGTAGAGGTTCCGGCCGGGCTTCAGCTCGGCCAGCACCTCCACCACGGTGCGCTCGACCTGCTTGGCGAAGTCGATCTTGTCGGCGCCGAGGCGCTCGGCCACGCCCCGGAGGAACACCGAGCGGGGGTCGTCGGTCTTGTACACCCGGTGACCGAACCCCATGATCTTCTCGCCCCGCTGGATGGCGTCCACGAGGTAGGGGCGGGCGTTCTCGACGGTGCCGATCGCGTCGAGCAGGTCGAGCGCCCGCGACGGAGCGCCGCCGTGCAGCGGGCCGCTCAGCGCCCCCATGCCGTCGACGACCGCGGCGGCCACGTCGGCGCCGGTGGAGGTGATCACCCGGGTGGTGAACGTGGAGGCGTTGAAGCCGTGGTCGATCGTGGTGATCTGGTACTGCTCGACGCCGCGGCCCTTGTCGGGGTCGGGCTCCTCGCCGGTGAGCATCCAGAGGTAGTTGGCGCCGTAGCCGAGGTCGTCGCGGGGCTCGATCGGGTCGAGGCCCTGCTGGAGCCGGTGCACCGCCATGATCAGCGTGGGCATCACGGCGCACAGCTGCATCGCGTTACGGCGGCGCTCGGCGTGGTCGATGTCGAGCGTGGGCTTGAACCCCTCGACGGCACCCACCATCGAGATAGCGGTCCGCACCGCCTCCATCACGGTCTGGCTCGAGGCGGCCAGGGCCGGGAGCACCTCGGCCACCGGCTCCGGGATCCGGCGTAGCGGGCGGACCTCGGCGAGGAACGCGTCGCGCTCGGCGGCGGTGGGAAGGTGGCCGTCGAAGAGGAGGTGCCAGACGTCCTCGAGCGGCAGCTTGTCGGCCAGCTCGACGGCATCGTACTGCCGGTAGTGGTAGAAGCCCTCCTGACCCCGGACGTCGCCCACCTCGGTCTCGGCGACGATCACGCCCTCGAGGCCCGGCGGCGCCTCGATCGTGGAGGGGTGGACGACGGGCTGGATCTGGGCCAGCTCGGTCAGGGACCGCAGCGACACCACGCCGACGAGGCGCCCGTCCTCCACGACGGGCAGGTGTCGGTAGTGGTTCGTCCGGAACCGGGCGAACGCCTCGATCACCGGCAGGTCCGGGGCGGCGACGTCGACCGGCTCGGTCATCCACTCGCTGACCTTGGTGTCGGCGGCCGCCGCGCCGGTGGCGGCGAAGCGGACGAGGTCCCGCTCGGTGACGATGCCGATGGGCCGGTCGCCGTCGACGACGATCGCCGAGCCCTTCCCGGCCGCCTGCATCCTGGCGGCCACCTCCTCGATCGTCTCGGACGGAAGGGCGGTGACGGCCGGGGAGCTCATCGCCTCGGCGACCGTGCGGACGGTGGAGGGCGCAGCCATGCCTCCGAGCCTACCGAGGGGGTCGAGGCACTGACCCCGGGCCGGGTCAGCCGGTCCGGTCGCGGCGGACCTTGAGGACGTACCCGCCGATCGCGATGGCGATCGCCGCGGCGATCCCGGAGCCCACGAGCCAGGGCGTGGCGTCCTGGCTGCCGTCGTCGCGCTGGTCGGCCTCGAGCGTCGTCCCCTCCCGCCGGGTCGTGCTGGTCGTCGCCTCGGTGGTGGTGGTGGCCTCGGTCGTGGTGGTGGCCTCCGTGGTCGTGGTGGGGTTCGGGTTGGGCGCGAGCACCAGGCGGGGCGCCGGGTGGCTGCCCTCCTCGCTGCCGCCCTCGTCCTGGATCCAGGCCAGCTCGCCGGCCTCGGTGGTCTGGATCGTGCGGAACAGCACCTCGCCCTCGGTGTCGGGCAGGGTCACGACGATCGGGAAGTGGGCCTCGACGCCGTCGGGCACCGAGCCCCCCGTCCAGGCCACGACGCCCTCGTCCTCGTCGACCGAGACCGTCCAGCCCGGCACCTCCGGGGTGTCGACCACGGTGGTGCCCGGCGGCAGGAGCACCTCCAGCCCGGTGGTGGCGGTGCCGTCCTTGCCGTGGTGGAAGCTGAACGTCAGCGTGGTGGTGGCCCCGGCCACCGCCTCCTCGGCGTCGACCTCGACGTGGGCAGCTGCGGTCGAGGCGAGCGCCACGAGGAGGGCCAGGGCGAGGGCGGGGAGGGCGAGGAGTCGACGCATGCGGGGATGGTCGTCCCTCGCCACCACCTGGTTCCAGACGGCAGCGAGCCGGGGTGGGCGGCGCCCGGCGACGACGCCGGTACCGTGGGGCCATGGAGCACGTGCGCTGGATCGTCCGCCCTGAGCTCCACGAGCCGGTGGCCATCGCGGCGTTCGAGGGGTGGAACGACGCCGGCGACGCGGCGAGCAGCGCGGTGCGCTACCTCGTCGACCGCTGGGACCTCGACCCGGTGGCGGAGCTGGACCCGGAGGAGTTCTACGACTTCACCGCCACCCGGCCCGAGGTCCGCGTCGACGAGGACGGGCACCGGTCGATCGTGTGGCCGGCCACCGAGGTCTATGCCGGGTCCACCCCCGCCGGCGACGTGATCGCCATCGTCGGCCCCGAGCCGCAGCTGCGCTGGCGCACCTACGCCGGGGAGCTGACCGAGCTCGTCGAGGCGCTCGGCGCCCGCCTCGGCGTCACCGTCGGGGCCCTGCTCGCCGAGGTGCCCCACTCCCGCCCCACCCCGGTGGTCGGCTCCGCCGAGCAGCCCGACCTCGTGCCCGGGTTCGTGCTCCAGCGCTCCACCTACGAGGGCCCCACCGGGATCGTCGGGGTCCTGCACGACGCGTGGCGCCGGGCGGGGGTGCCGTCGGCGTCTCTGTGGGCCACCGTCCCGTCCTACGTGCCGGGGGCTCCCTCGCCGAAGGCGGCCCTCGCGCTGGTCGAGCGGATCACCGACCTGCTGCACACCACGATCGTCACCACCGACCTCGAGATCGCCGCCGCGTCCTACGAGCGTCAGGTCACCGAGCTGGTCGAGGCCGACGAGGAGACGTCGTCGTACGTGGCCGGGCTCGAGGAGCGCCACGACCGCGAACCGGCCCCCGAGGTGATCCCCGACGCCGAATCGATCGCGGCCGAGGTCGAGCGCTTCCTGCGGGAGCAGTAGCGCCGCGTCGCCGCGTCAGCCGTCGTGCTCGGGCGCGTCGGCGTCGGTGCCGAACCAGGCCGGCATCCGGGGCTCGTCGTAGAGCACCTCGACGGGCTCACCCCGGATGGCGGCGAAGGCGGTGGGGCCCCACTGCGAGACGCCGACGGTCATCGGGGGCAGCTCGTCCTCGTGGAACCACCCGACGTCGGCGGTCTCGAGGGGGTGGGCGGCCAGCTCGCCGCCGACGGCTCGGCACAGGAACACGATCGAGTAGAGGGGGATGCGGGTGAAGCCCATGCGCATCCCGTCGAGCACGGCGATGACCCGCTCGGGCACGCAGTCGATGCCCGTCTCCTCCTTGACCTCCTTCACCGCCACCTCGCTGGCCGAGTAGCCGACGTCGCACCAGCCGGTCGGGTACAGCCACACGCCGGAGTCGGCCCGCTGCACGAGGAGGATCCGCCCGTCGCCGTCGTGGACGACGGCGCCGACGGCGGTCTTCGGGGTGACGTAGCCGGCCACGCCCTTGCCGACGCTGCGCATCCACTCATCGACGTAGTCCTCCACGTCGAGGTCCTCGTCGGCTCGGGCGGCGGCGCGGATGTCAGCGGCGATGTGGAGCACCTCCTCGAAGCGCTCGCGCTCGTAGAGGTTCTCCGTGAAGCCGAGGCCGGTGCGGGCGATCGCGGCCAGCGCCTCGGACCACCGCAGCAGGTCGGCGTGGGTGGCGGGCAAGCGGTCAGCCATGACGCGACCGTAACCGTCGATCGGGCCCGTGCGGCTCAGCCGGCGAGCTCGTGGAGCAGGCCCCGCTCGATCTCGACGAGGACCGCGGGGTCGTCGACCTTCCCGCCGCCGGGGCCCCGCACGTAGAAGGCGTCGACGACGCGGTCGCCGAGGGTCTGGACCTTCGCCGACACGATGTCGAGGTCGAGGTCGGCCAGCACCCGGGTGATCCGGTAGAGCACGCCGATCGAGTCCGGCGCGTGCACCTCGATCACCGTGGCTCCCCGGGAGGCGTCGTTGTCGATGTGGATGCGGGGCGGGGTCGACGCGCCGGGGCTCTTCCGGCGGCTGCCGTACATGCGGGCCCGCTCGGCCAGCCGGGCCTGCAGGGCGAGCCGACCCGACAGCACCTTCTCGAGATCGGCCTCGACCTTCTCCCACACGATCGACGGCCCGAAGCTGGACTCGACGCGCAGGACCTCGAGGGCCATCCCGTCCTGGCTGGTGGCGTTCGCCTCGAGCACCCCGAGGCCGTTGAGGGCGAGCGCGCCGGCCACCCGGCTGAACAGGCCGGGCCGGTCCGGGGCCACCACGGTGAGCACGTCCCCGTCGCCGCGGACCACCTGGCGGCCGGCGCGCAGCAGCGCCAGCTGCGCCTCGTCGGGGAACGCGCCCCGCACCTCGTCGGCGGCGCCGCCGCGCAGCAGGTGCCCGACCCGGTGGGTCAGCTCGCGGACCAGCTCCGCCTTCCAGCGCCCCCACGCCGCCGGCCCGGTGGCGAGGCTGTCGGCCTCGGTCAGCGCGGCGAGGAGCCCGAGGGTGAGCGGGTCGCCCACGGCGTCGGCGACGGCGGCCAGCGTGGAGGGGTCGTCCAGGTCGCGGCGGGTGGCCACGTCGGGCAGCAGCAGGTGGTGGCGGACGAGCGCCTGCAGCACGGCCACGTCGTCGGGCCCGAAGCCCATGCGGGGGCCGATCTCGGCGAGCCGCTCGATGCCGACGTCGGTGTGGTCACCGGGGTAGCCCTTGCCGATGTCGTGCAGGAGGGCGCCGACCACGAGCAGGTCGGGCCGATCGGTCCGGGTGACGAGGTCGGCGGCGTTGGCGGCCGCCTCGAGGAGGTGCCGGTCCACGGTGAAGCGGTGGTACGCGTTGCGCTGCGGCTTGCTCCGCACCCGCTCCCACTCGGGCAGCACGTGGGTCCAGGCGCCCACCTGGTCGAGCGCTTCGATCACGGGGATGGCCCGCTCACCGGTGAGCAGCAGCTCGACGAAGGTGGATCGCAGCTCGTCGGTCCAGGGCGTGGGGAGCGGTGGCTGCTCGTGGCCGATCCGCTCGAGGGAGGCGCGGTGGATGCGGGTGCCGTGGGCGGCGGCGGCCACGGCGGCGCGCAGGCCGAGCGCCGGGTCGTCGCTGGGGCGGGCGTCGGCGGTGAGGTGGATCTCGCCGTCGCGCAGCACCACCCCGGGGCTCACGTGGCGGTCCCGCCGCCCGAAGAACCCGAGCGGCCCGGCCAGCGACGCCTCGATGCGGCGCCACGCGTCGTCGGCCCGCCAGGCGATCGTGCGGGCTGCGTCGGCCACGTCGCGCATCAGCGCGTCGGCCGAGCCGTAGCCGACGGCGGCGGCCACCGCGTCCTGCTCCTCGAGGAGGAGGACGTCGCTCGGGCGGCCGGTGCGGCGATGGAGCTCCACCCGAGCCGACAGCAGCATCTCGTACGCCGCGTCGAGGGCGGCGTCGTCGCCCTCCCACAGGAGGCGGCGGGCGGCCTCGGCCCAGCGCAGGGCGTGGACGTCGCGCAGGCCGCCCCGCCCCTCCTTCAGGTCCGGCTCGAGGAGGAACGCCACCTCGCCCGCCTTGGCGTGCCGCTCGGCCACGCGGCGAGCCAGTGCGGCGAGCCACCGCTTCGAGCGCTTCTGCCACTGCTGGAGGGCTCGTCCGGCCAGCTCGTCGGTGAGCGACCGGTCGCCCGCGAGGTGGCGGACCTGCAGGAGCGAGGTGGCGGTGTCGAGGTCGTCGGCGGCGAGCGCGAGCGCCTCGCGGGGCGTGCGCACCGCGTGGCCGAGCTTCACCCCCGCGTCCCACACCGGGTACCAGATGCGGTCGGCGACGGCGCCGATGTCCGCTCGGTCGTCGTGGAGCAGCAGCACGTCGACGTCGGACTGGAGGCTCAGCTCACCTCGGCCGTAGCCGCCGACGGCGATCAGCGCGAGGCCGTGGGCGTCGCCCGCGGGGAGCGCCTCGGCGAAGAGCTCGGCCATCCACCGGTCCACGAGGTCGCTGTGGCGCTGGCACAGCTCGCGCCCCACCAGGCCCTGGTCGTCCTGCAGCGACGCTCGGTCGGGGACGGTGGCCATCGCCGCAGTCTGCCAGCCGCGGGGACCTCGCCGACACCGCCGTACAGGTGCCGCTCAGGGTCCGTTCAGGTGTCGTTCAGCACCGCTGCGGCGCGGCTCAGAGCCGGCCCTCAAGCACCCGAGCAGCCACCGCCACCGGGTCCCACACGCTGGAGAACGGCGGCGCGTACGCGAGGTCGAGGTCGACGACCTCGTCGACGCGGAGGCGGGCGTGGAGCGCCGTGGCGACCGTGTCGATGCGCTTCGCCGCGCCCTCCCCGCCGACGATCTGGCCGCCGAGGAGCCGACCCGTGCCCCGCTCGGCGATCAGCTTCACGGTCATCGGCTCGGCGTCGGGCAGGTACGACGCCCGCGTGGTGGTGTCGATGGAGGCGGCGACAGCGTCGATGGCGGCGTCGGCCGCCTCGCCCTCGGTGAGGCCGGTGCGCGACACCTCGAGGGAGCACACCCGGGTGATGGCGGTGCCGACCACGCCGGGGAAGGTGGCGTACCCGCCGCCGAGGTTGATGCCCGCCACCCGCCCCTGCTTGTTGGCGACGGTGCCGAGCGCGACGTGCACGGTGCGGCCGGACACGAGGTGCCAGGACTCGCAGCAGTCGCCAGCCGCGTACACGCCGTCGAGGTTGGTGCGCTGGCGGCGGTCGACGGAGAGCGCGCCGCGGGCGCCGGTGGCCACGCCCGCATCGGCGGCCAGCTCGGCGTTGGGGGTGACGCCGAGCCCCAGCACCACGAGGTCGGCGTCGAGGCGCTCCTCGCCGTCGAGCAGCACGGCACCGGGCTCGAAGCCGGCCACCGCGGTGTTGAGCCGCACCTCGATGCCGAGCCCCTCCATCGGCTCCACGAGCCGCGCCGCGATGTCCGGGTCGAGCGTCCCCATCAGCTGGGCCTGGCGCTCGACGATCGTCACCTCCGCGCCCCACCGGCAGAACGCCTCGGCCATCTCGAGGCCGATGTAGCCGCCGCCCACGACCACCACGCGCCGGCACTGGCGGCTGCGGGCGTGGTCGAGGAGCACCCGAGCGTCGTCGAGGGTCTGCACGCCCTTCACGTGCTCGAGGTCGATGCCTGGCAGGTCGGGGCGGAGGGGCCGGGCCCCGGTGGCCACGAGCAGCTTGTCGTAGCCGAGGGCGATGGTGCGCTGGTGCTGGTGGTCCCGCACCTCCACCTGGCGGCGGTCGTGGTCGATGGCCATGGCCTCGTGGCGGATGCGCACGTCGATGCGGTGCTGATCTCGGAACTGCTGCGGGGAGCGCACCACGAGGTCCTCGAGCCGCTCGACCTCGCCCCCCACCAGGTACGGGATGCCGCAGGCCGCGTAGCTGGTCCACGGGCCCCGCTCGAGCACCACGATCTCGAGGTAGGGCTGGCGGCGCCGGGCCTGCATGGCCGCGGTCATCCCCGCCGCGTCGCCGCCGATGACCACGAGCCGATCAGCCATGGGTGGTGAGGCTACCGGGGTGATCGTGGGAGACTGGAGAGATGGCCGTGCGTGAGGACTGTCGCCACTACTCGACCCGCACCATCCCCACGGGCGAGGTCGTGCAGCGGTGCCGGCTCTCCATGGCCGAGGACGCCCCGTTCGCGTGCCCGCCGGACTGCCTCTTCGTCGAGCCCCGCTCGATCACCGACGCCGGCTGGCAGCGCTTCGGCGAGGCCGACTGACCCGCCGGGGTGAGCCCGCCCCTGTTCGCCCTCGAGCGGGTGACGCTCGACCTCGGCGGGCGCCGGATCCTCGACGACGTCTCCGCTGAGCTCCCCGACGACGGGATCACCTGCCTCGTCGGCCCGTCGGGCAGCGGCAAGTCGACGCTGCTGCGGCTCCTGAACCGCCTCGAGGTGCCGACGAGCGGGGTGGTCCGGTACCGGGGGCGCGACGTCGCGTCCCTCGACCCGCTGCAGCACCGCCGCCAGGTGGGGATGGTGTTCCAGCGGCCCACGCCGTTCCCCGGGACCGTGCGAGACAACCTCCTCGTCGCCCGGCCGGGGGCGGCCGACGACCTCCTCCGAGCCACGCTCGAGCGCGCCGCCCTGCCGGCGTCGTTCCTCGACCGGGTGGCCGACGACCTCTCCGGCGGGGAGGCGCAGCGGATGTGCGTGGCCCGCACGCTCGTCACCGAACCCGACGTGGTGCTGATGGACGAGCCGACCTCCGCGCTCGACCCGGCGGCCACCGCGGAGCTGGAGGCGCTGGCCCGTCAGCTGGCCGACGACGGGGTGCGGATCGTGTGGGTGTCCCACGACCCCGAGCAGGTGGCCCGCATCGCCGACCACCGCTTCGTGGTCGACGCGGGGAGGCTGCGACGTGGGTGAGGGCGCGATCGGCTGGGGCGGGCTGGCCGCCTCGCTGCTGCTCGTCGGGGTGGCCGTGGCCCTGTCGGTGTGGCGGCGGCTGGGCCTCGAGGCCACGATCCTGTGGGCCTGCGCCCGGGCGCTCGGCCAGCTGCTGCTCGTCGGCTGGGCGCTCGCCGCGCTCATCGACGACGACGCCCCGGTGGCGCTGGCCTGGCTGTGGGTGGTGGGCATGGTGCTGTTCGCCGCGATCACCGTGCGGCGCCGCACCCCCGAAGTGCCGGGCGCCTTCTCGCTCGCCCTCGCCGCCACCAGCGCGTCGGCGGTGCTCAGCCTGGGCGTGGTGTTCGGCCTCGACGTCTACGACGCCGTCCCCCGAGCGATCATCCCGATCGCCGGGATGATGGTCGGCAACTCGATCGGCGGCACGGTCACGGCCTCCCGGCGGGTCATCGGGGAGCTGGCCGACAACCGAGCCGAGGTGGAGGCTCGCCTCGCGCTCGGGCTGCCGTGGCCCGAGGCGTCGCGACGCTTCGTGCGGGCCGCGGTGCGCACGGCGCTCGTCGGTCAGATCGAGAGCACGAAGGCGGTGGGCCTCGTGTTCCTGCCCGGGGCGATGACCGGCCTGATCCTGGCCGGGGCCGACCCGGTCGACGCCGTGCTCGTGCAGGCGGCGGTGATGTTCCTGATCCTCGGGTGCGTGGCCACCAACGCGGCGATCGTCGGCCTGGGCCTCACCCGCCGCCTCTTCACCGAGGACCACCGCCTGCGCCCCCTCGCCCGCACCGAGGCCTGAGCCGGCCGCGGGCGCCGAGCGAACCGGGGCGGCGGTGCCTACCCTTCGCCTCGGACCCGACGGCGCACGATCGGAGGCCCCGATGGCCAGCCCCTTTGCCACGCACGCGGTCACCAACCAGCCCCCGCCGCTCACCGGCTACGACGTGTTCGGCGCCGACGCCGCCCTCCGCGAGGCGGTGGTGCGAGAGGGCGCGGCCTGGGCGGTCGACGAGCTCCACGAGCTGGGACGGCTGGCCGGCAGCGAGGAGTGGCAGGAGGAGGGCCGCCGGGCCGAGGCCAACCGGCCCGAGCTGCGCACCCACGACCGCTACGGCCACCGCATCGACCTCGTCGAGTACCACCCCGCGTACCACCGCCTGATGGAGACGGCGGTGGCGCACGGCCTGCACGGCGCGCCGTGGGCCGACGAGCGCCCGGGCGCCCACGTGGCCCGGGCGGCCAAGGTGATCGCCTGGTACCAGGTGGACGGCGGCCACGTCTGCCCGATCTCGATGACCTACTCGTCGGTGCCGGCGCTGCGCCACGAGCCCGCCCTCGCCGCCGAGTGGGAGCCGCGCCTCACCTCCCGCGCCTACGACCCGTCGAACCGCCCCGCGGCGGAGAAGGCCGGCGCCACCTGCGGGATGGCGATGACCGAGAAGCAGGGCGGCTCGGACGTGCGGGCCAACACGACGGTGGCCCGCCCCGACGGCGACGGGTACCGCCTCACCGGCCACAAGTGGTTCTGCTCGGCCCCGATGTCCGACGGGTTCCTGATGCTGGCCCAGGCGCCCGGCGGCCTGTCGTGCTTCTGGGTGCCCCGGTACGCGCCCGACGGCGCCCGCAACCCGATCCACATCCAGCGCCTCAAGGACAAGCTCGGCGACCGGTCCAACGCGTCGAGCGAGATCGAGCTCCTCGACACGTGGGGCGCGCTCGTCGGCGAAGAGGGCCGGGGGGTGCGCACGATCATCGAGATGGTCGGCCACACCCGCCTCGACTGCGCGCTCGGGTCCGCGGCCATCATGCGCCACGGCGTCGCCCAGGCCACCTGGCACGCCCACCACCGCCAGGCGTTCGGCGCGCCGCTCGACCAGCAGCCGCTCATGGCCAACGTCCTCGCGGACCTGGCCGTGGAGTCCGAGGCCGCCACCGCCGCCGCGCTGCGCCTGGCCCGGGCCTTCGACGAGCGCGACCGCGACGAGCACGAGTCGGCGCTGCTGCGCGTGCTCACGCCGGTGGTGAAGTACTGGACCTGCAAGCGGGCCCCGCAGCACGCCGCCGAGGCGCTCGAGTGCCTGGGCGGGGCGGGGTACGTCGAGGAGTCCCCCCTCCCCCGCCTCTACCGGCAGAGCCCGGTGAACGGCGTGTGGGAGGGGTCGGGCAACGTGATCTGCCTCGACGTGCTGCGGGCCATGGCCCGGGCTCCCGAGTCGGTCGACGCCTACTGGGCGGAGGTGGGCCTGGCCGCCGGCGCCGACGCCCGCCTCGACGCCGCCGTCGAGGCGCTCGGCAAGGAGCTGACCGACCTCGACTCGATCGAGCTCCGGGCCCGCCGCATCGTCGAGCAGATGGCCGTCGTCCTCCAAGGATCCCTGCTCGTGCGCCACGCCCCCGCCGCCGTGGCCGACGCGTTCTGCGCGTCCCGCCTGGCCGGCGAGAGCGGCCGGGCCTTCGGCACGCTCCCCGCCGGCGTCGACGTGGCCGCCATCGTCAAGCGAGCCCTCCCCACCCCGTAGCCCCCCGCCCGGGGCGCGACCCGCGGCGACGGGCACCGCCCAGCGGCGTCCACCGCGCAGGCGCGCCGGCTCGGACCCGCCCCGGGGCCAGGATGGGGGCGTGGCGCACCCCGCTGACGACCCGGCCGACCTCGAGGCCCTGGCCCGCCACGCCGCCGCCCTCGCCTCGGCGGTGGAGGCGACGCTGGGCAGCTGGGTGGAGCGGGTCGTCGCCCAGCGCTGGCGCGAGTGGTCCGGGGAGCCCCCGCCGGCACCGCTCGTGGAGGCCAGCCGGGCCGCGGCCGCCGCCGCCGAGGCCGAGGTCCTCCCCGCGCTCCGGGCGCTCCTGGCGCTCGACGTCGACGAGCAGCGAGCCAACCCGCTGGCCCTCGTGCGGCGGGCCACGCCGCACGCCACCCGGGTGCTCGAGGCGGCGGGGGTCCCGCCGGTCGAGCGCGACGAGCAGGCGGAGCGCCTCTTCCCCGACGACCGCTACGACCTCGTGCCGGCGTCGTTCGCCGACCTCGACCCGTCGGTCCACGAACCGGGCCTCGTGTGGGGCGCGGCCAAGGCCCACGTCGTCATCCGCCGCCGCCGGGCCGAGCACCGCTGAGCGGCGCGCGGCCGGTGTCGCACGGTGCTCGGGACGGGAGCCATGCTGGCGGCGATGCCCACCTGCCGACGAACCCCCGGGAGCCGGTAGTGCGCATCCGTGCGCTGTCGGTGTTCGAGGGCGTCGTGTACCACTCGTGGTGCGTGGACCCGGCCCAGCCGTGCCGACCCACCCTCGAGGTCGAGGCGCTGCTGCGCCCCGGCGACGCCGACAGCGGCCCGCTGCTGCTGCCGGTGGCCGACTACGTGGTGATGGCCGGCGGGCGGGAGGTGGCTGAGCCGTGCCTTCGCGAGCTGGAGGCCAAGGGCCGCATCACCACGTTCCTGGACGTCCCCCACATCGTGTTCCCCACCTGGACGCCCGTGGCGCCCGACGCCGGGTAGCGGGCGTCAGGGGGCGCCGTCGGCCAGCGACAGCAGCGAGTTGAACCCACCGCTGCGGAGCCCGGCCAGGTCCAGCGTGGCCCAGCGGTACCCGGCGGCGGTGACGGCGGCAACGACGTCGGCCCGCTGGGCGACGACGGCGTCGAGCTGGTGCTCGGGCACCTCGATGCGGGCCACCTCCCCGTGGTGGCGGACCCGCAGCTCGCGGAAGCCGAGGCGCCGCAGCGCGGCCTCGGCCCGCTCCACGGCGCTGAGCCGGCCGAGCGTGACCGGCGTGCCGTACGGGACGCGGGAGGCGAGGCAGGCGGCGGCCGGCTTGTCCCAGGTGGACAGGCCGAGCCGGCGGGAGTGCTCGCGGACGTCCGCCTTCGTGAAGCCGGCGTCGACGAGGGGGAACGCCGCTCCCCGCTCGGCAGCGGCCTGCTGGCCCGGCCGGTGGTCGCCGAGGTCGTCGAGGTTCACGCCCAGCACGATCGTGGCGCCCTCGCGCGCGGCGATGGGGCCGAGGGCCCGCATCATCGCCTCCTTGCACCAGTAGCACCGGTCGCCGTCGTTGCGAGCGTAGCTGGGGTTGTCGAGCTCGTCGGTCTCGACCTCGATCCAGCGCAGGCCCCACGACTCGGCCAGCCGGGCGCAGGCGAGGCGCTCGTCGCCGGGCAGCGACGGCGACACGGCGGTGGCGGCCAGGGCCCCGTCGCCGAGCTCGTCGTTGGCCACCCAGGCCAAGAACGCGGAGTCGGCCCCGCCGGAGAGGGCCACGACCACCGAGCCGAGCTCGCGGAGGCGAGCCCGCAGGGCGTCGAGGGAGGCGTCGGCCATGCGGCCAGTCTGCCCGTCGGGCTCGAGCGGCGGCGAACCCCGCTGCGATCCGGTCCACGCCCCCACCGGGCGGCGCGGGCCGGGGCCCAACATCTCGTCGGGTACCACGAGGTCCTAGGATGCGCCCCCGATGAAGAGCGACCTGGCCCAGCGCCTGGTCCGCGGGGCGATGGTCGTGCTGCTCGCCGTCCTGGCGGGGCTGGCTGTCATCCCCGTGGCCTCAGCGCAAGAGGGCGACCCCGCCGAGGCGGAGGTCGCCATCTTCGGCGCGCTCGACGACGCGGAGCACGGCTTGGTCGAGGGCGTCGAGCTCGAAGCCCTCCTCGGCGAGGAGGTCGTGGGCACCGCCACCAGCGACGAGAACGGCGAGTTCCGCATCGTCGTCCCCGGGCCCGGCACCTACCGGGTGCGGCTCGACCCCACCACCCTCCCCGAGGGCGTCAGCCTCCGGGACCCGGAGCGCACCGAGCTCGAGGCCGTGCGGGTCCTCGAGGGTCGGGACAAGCGGGTGGTGTTCGCCCTCGGCGAGCGGGCCCGGCCCCGACCCGACGACGTGGCTCGACCGCCGTCGGGCAACCGGGTCGTGAACCGGCTCTGGACCGGGCTCGTCGTCGGCATCGTGATCGCCCTGTCCTCGATCGGGCTGTCGCTCGTGTTCGGCACCACCCGGCTCGTGAACTTCGCCCACGGCGAGATGGTCACCCTCGGCGCCCTGCTGGGCTGGTTCTTCAGCTCCGGCACGGTGGGACCGGGCTGGAGCCTGTTCATCGCCGGCGCGATCGCCGTCGCGCTCTCCGGCCTGTTCGGCGCCGTCCAGGATCGGCTGCTGTGGCGCCCCCTGCTCGATCGGCGCACCGACCTCATCTCGCTGATGATCGTGTCGATCGGCCTGGCCATGCTGCTGCGGTACACGTTCACGGTGTTCTTCGGGAGCAACGTGCGCCCGTTCCGGGAGTACGCCGCCCAGGCCCCCTGGGTGTGGGGCCCGCTCGTGCTGCGGCCGAAGCAGTTGGTCGTCCTCGCCATCGGCGTCGTGGTCATCGCCCTCTACGCGCTCGTGCTCCAGAAGACCCGGCTCGGCACCGCCATCCGGGCTACGAGCGACAACCGGGACCTCGCCGAGTCGTCGGGCATCAACGTCACCCGCGTGGTGCTGATCGTGTGGGTGGCGGGCTCCGCGCTCGCCGCGCTCGGCGGGCTCAGCTTCGCCACGCTGTACGGCGTGGAGTGGGACATCGGCTTCCGGCTGCTGCTGCCTATCTTCGCCGCCGTGGTGCTCGGCGGCCTCGGCACCGCCTACGGGCCGCTCGTCGGGGGCCTCGCCATCGGCCTCGTCTCCGAGCTGTCCACGCTGTGGGTGCCGGCCGAGTTCAAGTTCGCCTGGGCCCTGTTCGGGCTCATCATCCTGCTGCTGATCAGGCCCCAGGGCCTGCTCGGCCGCCCGGAGCGGGTGGGGTAGCCCATGGATCTCGTCCAGGTCCTCACCGACGGTCTGCGCGCCGCGGTCGGCGTCCCCGCCATCGCGTACGCGCTCGCCGTCATCGGCCTCAACGTGCACTTCGGGTACACGGGGCTGTTCAACATCGGCCAGATCGGCTTCCTCGCCGCCGGCGCCTACGGCGCGGGGATCAGCGCCTCCCTGTGGGGCTGGCCGCTGCCGCTCGCCATCCTCGCCGGCGTGGTGGCGGCGGTGCTGCTCGGCCTGCTGCTCGGGCTCCCCGCCCTGCGGCTGCGGGCCGAGTACCTGGCCATCGTCACGATCTCGGCGTCGGAGATCATCCGCATCACCGTGCGGTCCACCTCCGTGGAGGGCGTCACCGGCGGCCCCCAGGGCATCGGCCGGTGGGCCAGCTCGTTCTACGACATCAACCCGATCCCCTCGGGCAAGTACGGCATCGGACGGATCGCCTTCAACCACCGCGAGCTGTGGGTGATGCTCGTCGGGTGGGCGCTCGTGGCGCTGGCCGTGCTCGTCACCTGGCTGCTCGTGCGCAGCCCGTGGGGCCGTGTGCTGCGCTCGATCCGCGACGACGAGGACGCCGCCCGCAGCCTCGGCAAGAACGTGTACGCGTTCAAGGTGCAGAGCCTCGTCTACGGCGGCGTCCTCGGAGCCCTGGCCGGCCTGCTCCTCGCCATCAACGCCAACTACACGACGCCCGGCGAGTACCAGACGGTGTTCACCTTCTACATGTACGTGGCCCTCATCCTGGGCGGCATCGGCAAGCTGTTCGGACCGGTGCTCGGGAGCATGCTCTTCTGGTTCACCCTCCAGGCCACCGACGTGCTGCTGCGCCAGCTCATCCAGCCCGGATCCTGGGCCGCCACCTACATCGAGCAGCGCGACATCGGCCAGCTGCGCCTCGCGCTCGTCGGCCTCGCCCTGATGCTGCTCGTCATCTTCCGTCCCCAGGGGGTCCTGGGCGGCCGGTCCCCGGGGAAGGCCCAGTGACCGAGCCCACCGGTCGCCGTCCCGGGTCGCTGGCCGGCGTGGAGGGCCGCCCCGGCGTCCCGAAGCCGGACCCGCTCGTCGTGGCCGACGGGATCACCCGCACGTTCGGGGGCCTGAAGGCCGTCGACGTCGAGCACCTCGAGATCCAGCGGGGCGTGATCACCGCGCTGATCGGGCCGAACGGCGCCGGCAAGACCACGTTCTTCAACCTCCTCACCGGCTTCGACCGGCCCCAGGCGGGCACCTGGTCCTTCGACGGGCACGACCTGACCGGGCTGCGGGCCCACCAGATCGCCCGGCTCGGCATGGTCCGCACCTTCCAGCTCACGAAGGTCCTGGCCGAGATGAGCGTGCTCGACAACATGCTGCTCGCCTCCCGGGACAACCCCGGCGAGCGGTTCTTCGGTGCGCTCGTGCCGGGGCGCTGGCGGCAGCACGAGCGCGAGCGCGAGGAGCGGGCCCGCGACCTGCTCCGCAAGGTCGGCCTCGACGCCAAGGCGCAGGACCTCGCCGGCACCCTCTCCGGCGGGCAGCGCAAGCTGCTGGAGATGGCCCGGGCCCTGATGGTCGAGCCGTCGCTCGTCATGCTCGACGAGCCGATGGCCGGCGTGAACCCCGCCCTCACCCAGTCCCTCCTCGGCCACATCACCGCCCTGCGCGACGAGGGCCGCTCCGTTCTCTTCGTCGAGCACGACATGGAGGTGGTCCACGAGATCAGCGACTGGGTGGTGGTGATGGCCGAGGGCCGGGTGATCGCCGAGGGTCCGCCGGCCCAGGTCACCGCCGACCCGGTCGTCATCGACGCCTACCTGGGCACCGCCCACCACCGAGACCCGGAGATCCCCCGGTGACCGACGCCCCCGCACCCGCCAGCCGCCCGTCCCCGCTCCTGCACACCGAGGAGCTCGTGGCCGGCTACGTCGCCGGCGTCGACATCCTCCAGGGCTGCAGCGTGGACCTCTACGAGGGCGAGCTCGTCGGCATCATCGGCCCGAACGGCGCCGGCAAGTCCACGCTGATCAAGACGATCTTCGGCCTCGTGCCGGTGCGGCGGGGGCGCGTCGTGCTGCGGGGCGAGGACATCAGCCGCCTCCCCGCGCACGAGCTCGTGGAGCGCGGCGTGGGGTACGTGGCCCAGCGCGACAACGTGTTCCCGAGCCTGACGATCGCGGAGAACCTCTGGATGGGCGCGTTCCTGCGACCCAGGGTCGCCGACCAGCGCCGCCAGGAGATCTTCGAGCTGTTCCCCCGCCTCGGCGAGCGGGCCGGGCAGCGAGCCGGGTCCCTGTCGGGCGGCGAGCGCCAGATGCTAGCCATGGGCCGGGCGCTCATGATGGAGCCGTCCGTGCTGCTGCTCGACGAGCCGTCGGCTGGCCTCTCCCCCGCGATGCAAGACGAGGTGTTCGAGCGCATCGTCGAGGTGAACCGGGCCGGCGTGTCGGTCCTCATGGTCGAGCAGAACGCCCACCGGTGCCTCCAGATCTCCGCCCGGGCCTACGTCCTCGACCAGGGCCGCGAGGCCTACACCGGCACCGGCTCCGAGCTCCTCGCCGATCCCCGCGTCGTCGAGCTCTACCTCGGCACCCTCCGCGCCTGACCCGGCGCCCCCTCCCCCGCCGCTCGCCGCTGCCACCGGCGCGAGCCGGCCCCTGGAGCGCGCCGCTTCGCAGGCTCCGAGGTGCAGGTTCGCGAGGTGGCCGGGCGCGGAGCGGCCCGGGCCACCGCCGTGGGTGACCCGGGCCGGATCCGTCAGCGCAGGGCTGTCAGGTGACCGCTAGTCGCGGCCGATGATGATCTGTGGCACGTCGAGGGTGACGGGGGCGCCCTCCTCGTCGTACTCCCAGACGTCGTAGGCGCCGGAGACCACGTGCCCGGCGTCGTTGAGGGTCAGGTCGCCCGAGGCGCCCTGGTAGTCGATGTCCTCGCCCGCGTCGAGCAGCTCCTTGCACTCGGCGAAGGTCTGGCACTCGGTCCCACCGGAGGTCACCTCGTGCAGCGCCTCGGCGATGGCGTCGGCGTCGGTCGAGCCGGCCGCCTCCGCCGCCAGGGCGATGGCGATGGTGCAGTCGTAGTAGTAGGCCGAGAAGATCGTGTCCTCGCCGGTCTCGGCGTAGGCCTCGGCGAAGGGGTGCTCCACACCCGACGGGGCGGCCGCCGGCGCGGTGCCCTTGATGCCGGCCACGGCGCTCGGGTCGGACGCGTCGACGCCCTCCCAGAAGCCGCTGCTCTGCATGCCGTCACCGGTGTAGATCGGCAGCGTGTCGGGGCCGGCGCCCTGCTCGATGAGCTCGGACACGACCTGGGCGCCGTCGGTCCCGAAGCCGATGAGGGCCAGAGCATCGGGGTCCGCCTCGACGACGGCCTGGACGTCAGCCGCGTAGCCGGTCGACGAGTCGGGGTCGTAGGCGGCGTTCAGCACGACCTCGATGCCGGCGTCCTCCAGGCCCTGCTGGATGGCGTTGCCGAAGCCGGTGCCGTAGGTGTCGTTGCGGACGAGGATCGCGACGCGGGTGTGGCCGTCGTCGGCGATCACCTCGGCCAGCGCCGGGCCCTGCAGGTTGTCGTTCGGCGCGAAGCCGAAGTACCGCCCGTCGTCCTCGAGGTCCTCGAGGGAGGCCGCGGTGTTGGAGCCGCTGCAGGCGACCACCCCGGCGGAGCGGATGTCGTCCATCAGGGCCTCGGCCAGCGTGGACGACGCCGGGCCCAGGAGGGCGTTGATGCCGTCGGAGCTGACGAGGCGCTCGAGGCCCGTGCGGGCCAGGTTGGTGTCGTCGGTGCCGTCGTCGGCCGCCGCGATCGTCACGTCCTGGCCGAGCACGCCCCCGGCGGCGTTGATCTCGTCCACCGCCATGTCGACCGGGGTGCGCAGTGCGCCCACGATCGCCGACAGGCTGCCGCTCTCCGGGAACAGCACGCCGATGGTGAGCCCGTCGCCGCCCCCGCCGCCACCTTCCGTGGTGTCGGAGGTGTCGGCAGGCTCCGTGGTGTCGGTGCCGGCGTCGTCATCGTCGTCGCCGCACGCCGCCGCCATGAGCGACAGCGCCCCGACGGCGGCTACGGCCTTCAGCCACCTCTTCCGTGTGCTCACTCGATCTCTCCCCTTGGTCAGGTCGACGAGGAGGAGGCTCCCTCCCCGAGGGGGCAGATCCTAGGCGCCGAGCACCGGCGGGGTGTGCTGCTTCAGGTGAGGCCGACCGCCTCGAGCACGTCGGGGAGCGGCGCGACCATGCCCGTGTAGAACGGGCCGAACTCCCCGTAGTTGGCCGACGCCTCGTCGAAGCGCATCGTGTAGACGACCTCCTTGAGGTCGTCGGGGTGCACGGCGAAGAGGGTGACGCCCCACTCGTAGTCGTCGACGCCGGTGGAGCCGGTGACGACCTGGAGCACCCGCCCGGCGAACTTCCGGCCGCTGGCTCCGTGCTCGTACATGAGGTTCTTGCGGTCCTCGTAGGGCAGCGTGAACCAGTTGTGGGCATCCCCCCGGCGCTTCGACATCGGGTAGAAGCAGAACGCCGTCTTCCCCTCGGGCGGGAGGTTCGGGTGGAGCCGGGCCTGCTTCAGCTCCTCGGGCACGCCCTGCGCGTACTCGGACACCTCGGTGCGCGACACGTAGCTGTCGACCACCTCGAGCCCGGCCTGCGCGAGCGCGGTCTGCAGGCGGCGCGGCCGCCACAGGTCCGGCCCGAGGGCCCTGGACGCCAGGCCGGAGTTGTGGCCGAGCCTGGCGACCGCACCGCCCGGCTGCTCGGCG
>Ga0079224_100000473_pt1 | contig 39547 bp, 35 predicted proteins | sample Stecom2015_FD_80414 | JGI IMG/M metagenome (GOLD analysis project Ga0079224, IMG submission 80414) | Agricultural soil microbial communities from Utah to study Nitrogen management - Steer compost 2015 | ecosystem: Environmental > Terrestrial > Soil > Agricultural land | place: USA: Utah... | reverse complement strand
GCGCTGCTCCGCCGTGTCCGCATGGGAGCCATTCCCCCGGGGACACCCCCCGGTCGCGGCGGAGCTTAAGCCAAGATCGCAACCGGGCATGAACGATGCGGTGGCGGGATCCGCGCCAGCGGGCATGACGATGCGGTGGTCGGGGTCCGCGCCAGCGGGCATGAACGATGCGCTGGCAGAGGCCGGCACCACCAAGGCCGGACCGAGCATCGAATGGTCACGCGCGATGCGCGCTCAGCCGCGGTGGCGGGCGCGGTGGTAAGATCGATCGACACCATGGCCACCAAGCACATGAACGCGGCGCCCGGCGATTTCGCCGAGACGGTGCTCATGCCCGGCGACCCGCTGCGGGCGGAATTCATCGCCCGCAACTGGCTGCAGGGCGCGCGGCGCGTGACGGACGTGCGCAACATGTGGGGCTACACGGGCGAGTACCGCGGCATGCCGGTCTCGGTCATGGCGCACGGCATGGGCATCCCCTCCGCCTCGATCTACTGCACGGAGCTGATCCGCGACTACGGCGTGCGCCGGGTGATCCGGGTCGGGAGCTGCGGCACCAGCCACCCGCGGGTTCGCCTGCGCGACATCGTCATCGCGATGGGGGCGTCGACGGATTCCGGGGTCAACCGCATGCGCTTCGGCGGCTACGACCTGGCCGCGCTCGCCACCTTCCGCCTGGTGCAGCACGCCGTGCGCGCGGCGGAGGAGCGCGGCGTGCGCTTCCACGTGGGCAACATCTTCTCGGCAGACCTTTTTTACACGCCGGACACCGCGATGTTCGAGACGCTGGCGAAGTACGACGTCTTGGGCGTGGAAATGGAGGCGGCCGGCATCTACCCCATCGCCGCGGAGCACGGCGCCGAGGCGCTCGCGATCTGCACCGTGAGCGATCACATCCCGTCCGGCGAGGCGCTGACGGCGGAGGAGCGGCAGACGTCCTTCGGCGACATGATCGCGATCGCGCTGGAGACGGCGCGGCTCGCGGGGCCCATCCGGTGAGCGCGACCCCCGCGATGCTCGCCGCGCGCAGCCGCCTGCCGGACCTGGCGGCCGTGACCCGGGTGGACGAGGTGGGCGTCGCCGAGCGGGTCGCGCGCTTCACGAGCCGCAGCATCAAGAAGGAATCCAAGGTCGAGGCCCTCAAGATGGTGCTCTCGATGATCGACCTGACCACGCTCGAGGGCCAGGACACCCCGGGCAAGGTGCGCCAGCTCTGCCAGAAGGCCATGCACCTGCACGACAGGCGGCCGGGCCTGCCCCACGTCGCGGCCGTCTGCGTGTACCCCACGCTGGTGGCGGTCGCGAAGCGGGCCCTCGGGGACTCGGGCATCAAGGTGGCGTCGGTGGCGACAGCGTTCCCGAGCGGCATGGCGCCCCGCCGGGTCAAGATCGAGGAGACGAAGATCGCGGTCGGTGAGGGCGCGGACGAGATCGACATGGTCATCTCCCGCGGCGCCTTCCTGGCGGGCGACTACGCCGCCGTGTTCGACGAGATCGCCGCGATCAAGGAAGCGGCCCAGGGCGCCCACCTGAAGGTCATCCTGGAGACCGGCGAGCTCGGCTCGCTGGACCGCGTGCGGCGGGCCAGCGTGCTGGCGATGCACGCCGGCGCCGATTTCATCAAGACCTCGACCGGCAAGGTCCAGCCGGCGGCGACGCTGCCCGTGACGCTGGTGATGCTGCAGGCGATCCGGGATTATCATGCGGAGACGGGCCGCATGGTCGGGATGAAGCCGGCCGGCGGCATTGCCAACGCGAAGCTCGCCATCCATTACCTCGTGATGCTCAAGGAAACGCTGGGCAACGCCTGGATGACGCCCGACCGGTTCCGCTTCGGGGCGAGTTCGCTCGCGAACGACGTGCTGATGCAGATCGAGAAGCAGCTCACCGGGCGCTACCAGTCCGCCGACTATTTCTCGAGGGACTGACCATGATCGCGGCGCCGATCCCACAACGGGCGGGGGTGAGAACGTGGTGAAAGCGATGGACAGGCCCGCCCGGGCGAGCGCGCTGGCGTTCGAGGGCGGCTGGACGTACTCGCCGGCGCCCGAGAGCACGGAGCACGTCCGGATCGACGAGCGCTACGGCCTCTTCATCGGCGGCGAGTTCGTGCGGCCGGCGGAAGGCCGGTACTTCCCGACGCTCAACCCCGCGACGGAGGAGCCGATCGCGGAGGTCGCCCTCGCGACGGATCCCGACGTGGACCGCGCCGTCAGGGCGGCCCGGGCCGCCTTCGAGGGCCCGTGGTCCCGGATGAAGCCCATCGAGCGCGGCAAGTACGTCTACCGGCTGGCCCGCCTGATCCAGGAGCGCTCGCGGGAGCTCGCGGTGATCGAGTCGCTGGACGGGGGCAAGCCGATCCGCGAGTCGCGCGACATCGACATCCCGCTCGCGGCCGCACACTTCTTTTATTATGCGGGCTGGGCGGACAAGCTCGAGTACGCGTTCCCCGGCCGCCGGGCGGCGCCCCTCGGCGTCGCCGGCCAGGTGATCCCGTGGAATTTTCCGCTGCTGATGCTCGCCTGGAAGATCGCCCCGGCGCTGGCCTGCGGCAACACCGTGGTGCTGAAGCCGGCCGAGACGACGCCACTCACCGCCCTCAAGTTCGCGGAGGCGGTGCAGGACGCGGGCCTGCCGCCGGGCGTCGTGAACATCGTGACCGGGGCGGGCGAGACCGGCGCCGCGCTGGTCAACCACCCGGGCGTGGACAAGGTGGCGTTCACCGGCTCGACCGAGGTCGGCAAGATCATCCAGCGCTCGCTGGCCGGCACCGGCAAGCGCTACACCCTGGAGCTCGGCGGCAAGGCCGCGAACGTCGTGTTCGCCGACGCCGCGATCGACCAGGCCGTCGAAGGCATCGTCAACGGGATCTTCTTCAACCAGGGCCACGTGTGCTGCGCGGGCTCGCGGCTTCTCGTGCAGGAGTCGGTCGCCGAGGAGGTGATCGACAAGCTCAAGGCGCGCATGGAGACCCTGATCGTCGGCGATCCGCTGGACAAGAACACCGACATCGGCGCGATCAACTCGCAGGCCCAGCTCGAGAAGATCCGCTCCTACCTGGAGATCGGCCTCGCGGAGGGAGCGGAGATGCACCAGAGCTCCTGCCCGGTGCCGGAGCGCGGCTGGTGGTGCCGGCCGACGCTGTTCACCGGCGTGTCGCAGTCGAACCGGATCGTGCAGGAGGAGATCTTCGGCCCGGTGCTTGCCATCCAGACCTTCCGCACCGAGGAGGAGGGGCTCGCCAAGGCCAACAACACGCCCTACGGCCTGTCCGGCGGCGTCTGGACCGACAAGGGCGCCAAGGTCTTCCGCATGACCCGCGGCATCCGCGCCGGGGTCGTCTGGGCCAACACCTTCAACAAGTTCGACCCGACCGCGCCGTTCGGCGGCTACAAGGAGAGCGGCATGGGCCGCGAGGGCGGCCTGCACGGGCTCGACGCCTACCTGGACCTCGACGCGTGAACCGACCTGCCCGGACGCCGCGCGTCCCCGTCGCCAAGACCTACAAGCTGTACATCGGCGGTGCGTTCCCGCGCACCGAGTCGGGGCGCTACATCGCGCACCGCGACCCGGCCGGCGCCGTGATCGCCAACGTCTGCCGGGCGAGCCGCAAGGATTTCCGGAACGCGGTCGTCGCCGCGCGCAACGCGTTCGGCGGGTGGGCGGGGACGTCCGCCTACCTGCGCGGCCAGGTCCTGTACCGCATCGCGGAGATGCTCGAGGGCCGGCGCGAGCAGTTCGCCGCCGAGCTCGCGAAGGAGGGCTCGTCGAAACGCCGCGCCGCCGCGGAGGTCGACGCGTCCATCGACCGCATCATTCATTACGCGGGCTGGTCGGACAAGTACCAGCAGGTGTTCAGCGCCGTGAACCCGGTCGCCTCACCGCATTTCAATTTCTCGGTCCTCGAGCCCACCGGCGTGGTCGCGATCCTGGCTCCCGAGCAGCCGGCCCTGCTCGGCTTCGTCTCGAACGTCATGCCGGCGATCGTCGGTGGCAACACGGTGGTGGTGCTCGCGTCCGAGTCGCGGCCGCTCCCGGCGATCAGCTTCGCCGAGGTGCTGCACGCGTCCGACGTGCCCCCGGGCGTCGTGAACGTGCTGACCGGCCGCCGCGCCGAGCTGCGCCGCGAGCTCGCCTCGCACATGGACGTCAACGCCCTCGTGGTGTGCGACGGCGACGACGCGGATGCACGGCGGGAGCTGCAGCAGGAGGCAGCGGAGAACGTCAAGCGGGTGATCGAGCGCTGCGGCACGGACTGGCGCGCCGAGCGGGCGGCCGGTCCCTACCACATCCGGGACACGCAGGAGATCAAGACGACCTGGCACCCGGTCGGCATCTGACGAGGTCTCATCCGGCCGGGAACGATGCCCGCGGTACCTACCAAATGATTCCGGAATTCGATCAACGACTTGTCGATTTGTTCGACAGCGACCAGTCGCGCGGGGTGCATCCCCGGCGCCGGCGAGCCGTGATGACGACGTTCGCTCGATCGCTTGCGACGCATGGTTGCGCCGCCATGAAAAGTGTTGAATGCAAGGCGCTGACAGCGTTTGTCAGAGTCGAAAAGTATGCTATATAGCTCAACTGCCAGCGGGAGCCCACAATCCGGCTGGACCAAAAAGCAGGTCGCGGGGGGACAGGGCAAAGTGCATGCTTTACCTTTGCACCGACCGCGGAAAACGAACGGATTTCCAGTACGAACGCGGGCTCATCGTCCCGAGCGGGCTGCAGTCGGGAGCATCCGGCTGCACGGAAATCATCAATAACTTGGAGGCAATACTTGCCATGAGGCTGTTCCGTTCCGACACCACCGAACCGGACGCGCGCGCCGGGGGCGGCGAACGCCCTCCGGTCAGCCGTCGGCCTGCTGCGAGGGCGACAATGGCGGCGAGTGCAACGGTCGCAATCTTCGCCGCCGCCGTTGCCGGCGCTCAGCTCAACCAGACGCTGCAGGCCCAGATGGAAGTCGACCGGGCAGCGGCTCAATCCCAGCAGCGGGTAGACCAGATCCGCGACCAGACGCTCGACGCCGCCGCGGCCTATGCGCAGGCGATGAACGAGGCGGAGAGCTACGAGCAGTACAACCAGCAACTCGAGGCGCAGGTGCGCTCGCAGGAGGAGGAGATCGCCTCCATCCAGCAGCAGCTCCTCGACATCGAGCAGACCAACCGTGAAGTCCAGCCGCTCATGGACAAAATGGTCCGCGCGCTCGATCAGTTCGTCCGCCTCGACGTACCGTTCCTCATCGAGGAGCGCACCCGCCGGGTGAACAACCTGAAGAACATGATGGCGCGCGCCGACGTGTCGATCTCCGAGAAGTACCGCCTGATCCTCGAGGCGTACCAGATCGAGCTCGAGTACGGGCGCACGCTGGAGGCCTACGAGGGCACGCTGAGGGCCAGCGGTGCGGAGCCGCGCACCGTGCAGTTCGTGCGGCTCGGCCGCGTGTCGCTCATGTACCGGACCCTGGACGGGTCGGAAGCCGGTTACTGGGACCAGAACGCGAAGCAGTGGGTCGTCGACAACAGCTACGCCGAAACCGTGGACCAGGCCGTGCGCGTCGCCAACCAGGTGGGCGCGCCCGAGCTGCTGATCGTCCCGGTGCCCGCCCCGCAGGAGATTCAGTCGTGAGGAACTTCGTAAGCAGAGTATCCGGAATCGTTGCAGCCTCGGTGCTGGCGTGTGCGCTGCCGCTGGCGGCCGGCGCCCAGGGTGACGATCCGCTGTCCCGCGACGCAGGTTCCCTCGAAGAGCTCCTGGAGCAGGTGCGCTCGATTCGCCAGAGCGAGAGCCAGCTCTACGAGCAGCGCATGGCGGAGTTCAACGCGGCTTCCGAAAGCGAGCGCGCGGCGATGATGCGGCAGGCCCAGCAGCGCCGCGACCAGCTCGCCGCGCAGTCGGACCGCATGTCCGACCAGTACTCGGCCAACGAGATCAGGATCAACGAGCTGAACCGCGAGCTGGTGCAGAAGGCCAACCAGCTCGGGCTGTCCGAGCTGTTCGGCCTGTCGCGCCAGGTGGCGGGCGACGTGGCCAGCATCCTCAGCCAGTCCCTGATCTCGACCCAGTTCCCGGCCACCGAGGGTGAGATGGGCCGGGTCGAGTTCCTGCGCGCCTTTGCGGACAGCCGCCAGACGCCGCAGCCCGAGCAGCTCGAGCGGCTGTGGTTCGAGATGCATCGTGAGATGACGGCGCAGGGTGCGGTTGCGCGCTACCAGGCGCCCGTGGTGCAGCCGACCGGCGAGTCCGTGCCGGGCGAGGTCATCCGCATCGGTCCGTTCACCGCGATGTCGAACAACCAGTTCCTGAGCTACCTGCCGGAGCTCAACCAGCTCGCGGTCCTGCCGCGGCAGCTCCCGGGCGAGTTCATGTCGATCGGCAGGAGCTTCAGCCAGGCGACGGAAGGGTACGCGCGGGCGGTCGTGGACTACACGCGCGGCGTGCTGCTCGCCCTGTACGTCGAGCGCCCGACCTGGGCCGAGCGCATCCACCTCGGCGAGGAGGTCGGCTACGTCATCATCGTGGTCGGCATCGCCGGGGCGCTGGCTTTCGTCTGGCAGCTCATTCACCTGATCCTGGTGCGCATCAAGGTGCGCCGGCAGCTCCAGAACCTGGACGAGCCGCGCCGCGACAACCCGCTGGGGCGGGTGCTGCTCGCGTTCCGCGGGGACCCGAACCGGATCGAGGAGGACGCGGACATCGCCGAGCTCCGGATCTCGGAGGCGGTGCTCCGCGAGGTGCCGAAGCTGGAGCGCTTCCAGGCCTTCCTGCGCCTCGCGGTCGCGGCCGGCCCGCTGCTCGGCCTGATCGGCACCGTGGTCGGCATGATCATCACCTTCCAGAGCATCACCGAGTCGGGCTCCAGCGACCCGCGGCTGATGGCCACCGGTATCGGCCAGGCCATGATCGCCACGGTGCTGGGCCTCGGCATCGCGATCCCGCTCCTGTTCGCAAATGCCCTGTTGAACGGATTGTCGCGTACGGTGGTCCAAATACTGGACGAGCAGAGCGCCGGCATGCTGGCGGAAAGCATCGAGAAACAGCGGCGTGTTTGAGCAGATCCCACTGTTTCGGGGCATCGTCGAGCTGGCGAACGACGGAGGGCCGTTCGTCGTTTGGATCTTCCTGTGCGGTGTCCTGATGTGGACGCTGATCCTCGAGCGGTACTGGTATTTCATGCGGATCCTTCCGCGCCAGGCCGCCGAGATCAAGGAGCAGTGGCACGCGCGCAAGGACCACACGTCCTGGTGCGCGCGCCAGATCCGCCAGGCGATGATCTCGCGCCTCAACAACTCGATGACCGCCGGGTTTCCGGTGCTCGAGGTGCTGGTCCCCATGTCGCCGCTGCTCGGGCTGATCGGCACGGTCAGCGGCATGCTCGAGGTGTTCGACTCGATGGCGCTCCGCGGCAGCGCCGACGCCCGCAGCATGGCGAGCGGCGTGTCCGAGGCGATGATCTGCACGATGACCGGACTCGCGGTCAGCATCACCGGGCTGTGGCCGGTCCACTATTTCCGTACGCGCGCGGTTCGGGAGACCGAGCTGCTGGCGGACGAGTTCAGCTTCTGACGTCATGCGTGTAAGACGACAATCCGAATCGGGACACCAGGGATCGCACGGCATCGACCTCGCGCCGATGCTCGACTTCGTGATCAACCTGCTGATCTTCTTCATCATCACGGCCGTGTTCGTGAAGGAAGCCGGGCTCATGGTGAACCGGCCGACGGGCTTCGAGGAGCCGCAGGATACGGAGAGCGACAGCATCAACATCCAGGTGCTGAACAACGGGGAGATCTGGGTCGACAACCGCGCGGTGGATGCGCGGGCCGTGCGCGCCAACGTGGAACGGCTCTCCGCCGTCAATCCGGACGCCGGCGTGCTGATCATCGCGCAGGAGCAGGCGCCCACCGGCGTGATCGTCGAGGTCGTCGACCAGGTACACCTGGGCGGCATCTACGACATCACGTTCACGACCACGCAGTAGGCGGGACGGTACGCGAGACATGAAGACCAATCGTCACACCCCGGGAGAAGCGGAGGAGACCGGCATCGACCTCGCGCCGATGCTGGACTTCACCATCAACCTTCTGATTTTCTTCATCATCACCACGTCGTTCATCAAGGAAGCCGGGGTCACGGTGTTCAAGCCCGAAGCAGTGACGGCGGAGCACCGGGAATCGGGCAACCTGTTGATCGCCATCCGCGAGAACGGCGAGATCTGGATGGACCGCAAGCGGGTCGAGCTGCGCGAGCTGCGGCCGATGATCGAGCGCCTGCACATCGAGCGGCCGGACGACACCGTGGTGATCATTGCCGACCGAAGCTCGCACGCCGGCGTGGTGGCCCAGGTCATGGACGAGGTCCGCAACGGCGGCATCACCGAGGTCTCCATTGCAGCCGACCCCGGTTCCGGCTGAGCGCGGCAGGAGGACTTACGACATGAGCATCCTGCGAGTACCCCTTGCACTCCTGTTCGGCCTTGCTTTCAGCGGCTCCCTGTTCTGGCTCATGTGGTCCCTGATCAGCCAGCCGATCGACGTCGGCGAGATGATCGAGGCGACCCGCATCGAGTTCAGCCGCATGCGCCGCGACACGCAGGCCGCGACCAAACGTGACGAGCGCGTCGAGCGCGAGCCGCCCCCGGCCGCGCCGGAAGTGCCGCGCATGTCTTTCTCGACGGCGAGCGTGGGCTCGAGCGTCGCCCAGCTCAACCCGACCATCGACACGGCGAGCGCGCTGCAGCGCATGAACCTGAGCGGCGGCTCCGATACGGACGTGATTCCGCTGGTGCGCATCGCGCCGGAGTACCCGCCGCGGGCACTGCGCCGCGGCATCGAGGGCTGGGTGCAGGTGCAGTTCACGATCACCGAGACCGGCGCCGTGAAGGACGCCAAGGTGATCGCGGCCGAGCCGCCCGGGCTGTTCGACGAGGCGGCGCTCAAGTCCATCGCGCGCTGGCGCTACAACCCGAAGATCGAGGGCGGTGTCGCCGTGGAACGGGTCGGCGTGCAGACCGTCATCCGCTTCGTGCTGGAGGAGTGACGCCATGAGTTCCCGCGAATCACGCGTGGCGCTGGTCCCGGCCGTCCTGGCCGCCGCCCTGGTGGCGTTCGCGCCGGCCTTGGCGCTCGCCCAGGACGAGGGCGGGCGGCGCTCGGCGCCGACGATCAGCGAGCGCACCGGCGAGCGCCTCAACGAGGCGATCGAGTACCTGAACCAGGACAATTACGCGGGGGCGCGCCAGGTCCTGTCGCAGATCAACATGGACCGGCTGAGTCCCTACGAGGCGAGCCGCGTCCACCAGATCTGGTCGGGCATCGAGTACTCCGAGGGCAACTACGCCGCGGCGCGCCAGCGGCTGCAGCAGGCCATCGACGCCGGCGGCTTCAACGACCGGGAGGTCCTGCAGGCCCGCTACCAGATCGCCCAGATCTACATGGCCGAGGAAAACTGGCGGGAAGGGGCGGCGGCGCTCGAGGAATGGTTCCGCCAGGCGCCCGAGCCCAACGCGGCGGCCTACTACCTGCTCGCGGCAGCCTACTACCAGATGGAAGACATGAACCGCGCGCTCGAGCCCGCCAAGAAGGCGGTCGAGATCGCGGCCAAGCCGCAGGCAAGCTGGATCGAGCTGCTGCTGGCGCTTTATCTCACGCGCGAGGAGTACGACGCGGCGGTGCCGCTGCTCGAGCGCCTCATTGCCATGGAGCCCGAGAAGAAGACGCACTGGCTCAGGCTCTCGTCGCTGTACCAGCAGCAGGAGAAGTACCCGCAGGCGCTGGCGGCGATGCAGGTCGCGTACAACGCGGGCTTCCTGTCGCAGGAGTCGGAGTACATACGGCTTTCCGACATGCTGCGCTTCAATGACATCCCCTACCGTGCCGCGCGGGTGCTGGAGCAGGCGATGAAGGACGGTCACGTCCAGGCCAACTCGGAGAATTACGAGCGCCTCGCGAACTGCTGGATCCAGGCACGCGACTTCGAGGAAGCCATCCCGCCGCTGCGGCGCGCCGCCGAGATGTCGAACGACGGCAATCTCTTCGCGCGCCTCGGCCAGGTGCACATCCAGCGCGAGCAGTGGGCGGAGGCCGAGCGGGCGCTGCGCGAGGGGATGGACAAGGGAGGCCTCGAGGACGAGGGCGAGGTGCACCTTTACATGGGGATCGCCCTGTTCAACCAGGATCGCCTGCGCGATGCCCGCGAATGGTTCACGCGTGCGATGCGGGACCGCGAGCAGCGGGACTTTGCCGACGACTACATCAAGCTCATCGACCGGAAGCTCAAACAGCAACGCGGTTGAAGACAGAAGCCGGTACGCGCTGGGCGGTTGGATGCCGCGCTGCCGGTCGGGGAATCGTGAGTGAAGGGATCTGTTGAAAATATGACCCGCGAAGGTCGGAACGGAATCGGCAGGACGGTCGTGACGTGGGGGGCGCGGTCGGCCTGTGTGCTCCTCGTCGCTGCGGCCATCGGGACGGTCGCCGCCCAGGAGAATCGGGCGACCCGGTACGCACAGCTCATGGCGGAGGTCGACAGCTACGCGGATTACAACGCCCACATCGAGACGTTGCTGCAGTCCCAGCAGGCGGACATCGAGCGGTTGGGCCGGCAGATCGAAGGCCTCGAGGGCACCCAGCAGGCCATCCAGCCCCTGGTGCAGAAGATGTTCACGAGCCTCGAGCAGTTCGTGCTGAGCGACGTACCGTTCCTCGAGCAGGAGCGCCGCCGCCGCATCGACGACCTGCGGACGCTCGTGGAAGGCGAGAACCCGCTCGCCGAGAAGTTCCGGCGGCTGCTCGAGGCCTACCAGATCGAGATCGAATACGGCCGCACCATGAGCGCCTATTCCGGCAAGCTCGAGGACGGACGCGACGCCCACTTCGTTCACCTGGGGCGCGTCTCCCTGATGTACCGCACTACCGACGGTGAGGAGGTGGGCTACTGGGATCGCAACTCGCGATCCTGGGTCGTGGATCGCAGGTACTCCAGGGCCATCGAGGAGGCCATCCGCATGGCCGAGGAGACCGTCGCCCCCGATCTCGTGACCCTGCCCGTCCCCGCCGCCCAGGAGACCCGCTCGTGATGCGTTGGAAAGTCCCTGTCGTCACCTCGATCCGCCGCACGCGCACCGGGATGCTCGCCGTGCTCGTGGCGACCCTCGTGTTGCCGGCAGCCGACCTTCCGGCGCAGCAGGACCAGGACGCGGCGGCGCGCGCGGAGGCCGAAGCCGCCGCCCGCGCGGCAGCGGAGGAGCGTGAGCGCCAGCAGGTCTTCAACCAGCTTCAGCAGCAGATTCGCGAGATGCGCGCGCGCGAGGCGGAGCTCCTGCAGCAGAAGGAAGCGCAGGCCAGGCGGGACCTGGCCGAGCAGCAGCGCCGCACCCAGGAAATGCGCGCGCGGCGCGACCGGGCGGAGGCGTACAGCCAGCAGCTCGACCGCCAGTGGGAAGCGAACGAGCAGCGCATCGAGGAGATCAGCGCGTTGCTGCGGCAGCACGAGGGCAACCTCGGTGAGCTGTTCGGTGTCACCCGCCAGATCGCCGGCGACGCCGCGGGGGTCCTCGGGCGCTCGCTGATCAGCACCCAGTTCCCCACGCCCGAGGGCGAGGAGGAGCGCTCCGAGTTCATGGTGCGCATCGCCGCCGCCCGCGCCCTGCCCTCCATCCGGGAGCTCGAGCGGGTCTGGTTCGAGCTCCTGCGCGAGATGAAGGCCAGTGGCGAGGTCGTGCGCTACACCGCGCCGGTCATCCAGCACGAGGAGACCGAGGACACCGGACGCGAAGGCCTCGCCCAGCAGGTGGCGGAGCTCGCCCAGGAAACCGCGGGCGGCGGTGCAGACGAGGAAGAGCTGGCGCGCGGCGAGGCCGTGCCGAGGGAGGTCGTCCGCGTCGGTTCGTTCACCGTGCTCACGGAGGGCGGCCAGTACCTGGGCTACCTGTCGAGCGTGAAGAGCCTGACGGAGCTGGACGGCGAGCTGCCCCGGCAGTTCCGTGACATCGGCGCCCGCCTGTACAACACGTCGGCGGACGCGGGCTACACGCGCGCGGTCGTCGACCCGGCAAGCGGCGCGCTGCTCGGTATCTACCTGCAGCGGCCGAGCTGGTTCGAGCGCATCGCGCTCGGCGAAGCCGTCGGTTACCTGATCATCGCCGTCGGCATCATCGGCGTCCTGGTCGCGCTGTACCAGTACGCGTACCTGATCCGGACGCGGATCGCGGTGACCTCGCAGCTCAAGGACCTGTCGCGCCCGCGGGACGACAACCCGCTCGGCCGCCTGCTGCTGGCATTCGGCGGCAGGAACGGGCATACGCGGGAGCCCGAGAGCGCCGAGCTCGCCGAGCTCCGGCTCTCGGAAGCGGTGCTGCGCGAGCTGCCGAAGCTCGAGCGCTTCCAGGCTTTCCTGCGGCTGGCGGTGGCCGCCGGTCCGCTGCTCGGGCTGATCGGCACCGTCATCGGCATGATCATCACGTTCCACGCGATCGTCGCGTCGGGCACCAGCGATCCGAAGCTCATGGCCCACGGTATCGGCCAGGCCATGATCGCGACCGTGCTGGGCCTCGGCATCGCCATCCCGCTCCTGTTCATCAACGCGGGCCTGACGGCGTTCTCGCGCGGCATCACGCAGATCCTGGACGAGCAGAGCGAGGCGCTTCTTGCCGATACCCTGCGTTCGTCCCGCAAGCGGCGGGCCGAGGCGTCGACCTGACGGCCACGGCGGCCCGATCCCTGCCACGCACGGCCGGCGCCTGTCGCCGGCCGTGTCGTTTCAGGGCCTGACCACGAGCCGCTGCAGGCCCCGGAACACGAGGCCCGTGCGGTACTCCGGCGCTTCGCCGAGCTCCATCGCGCCCAGTCGCCCCAGCAGCGCACCGAACAGCGTCCTGAGCTCTAGGCGCGCGAGCGGAGCGCCCAGGCAGAAATGGGTGGCCGCACCGAACGCGAGGTGCCGGTTGGGATGGCGGCCGATGTCGAACCGGTCCGGCTCCGGGAACGCCTCCGGGTCGCGGTTCGCCGCGCCGTAGAGCAGCCCGACGGCTTCCCCGCGTGCGACGGACACGCCGCCGATTTCGAGGTCCTCGCCCGCGAAGCGATGAAAGAGATGCAGGGGCGAGTCGTAGCGCAGCATCTCCTCGATCGCCTGCGGCACCCGCGCGGGTGCCGCGAGGAGCGCCCGGCGCGCGTCCGGATGGCGCAGCAGCGCGAGCAGGCCGTTGCCCGCTGCGTTCACCGTCGCTTCGTGCCCGGCGTTCAGGACCAGGATCGAGTTGGCGACCAGCTCGTCCATCGAGAGGCCGTCCGCTGCGTCGAGGCGCGCGGCGAGCGCACTCACGAGATCGTCGCGGGGACGGCGGCGCCGCTCTTCGATGAGCGCGATGAGGCGCTCGCCGAAGGCACGGGCTGCCTCGTCCGCACGGCGCCGGTCCTCCGCGGTGGCGTCCTTCTCGTACAGGCGCACGATGTCGGCGGCCCAAGGCCGCAGCGTCCCGATCTCGTCCGGCGGCCAGCCGAACAGCTCGGCGATGACGGAGACCGGCAGCGGCTCGGCAATCTCGCTCACGAAATCGACCTCGCTCCCCGGCTCGAGGCGTTGCACGAGCGCGGTCGCGATCGCCTCGATACTTCCTGCGAGCGCCTGGATGCGCGCGGGCGCGAGCGCGCCGCCGAGCAGCCGGCGCAGCCTCGCGTGCGTCTCGCCCTCGGTTTCCAGCAGGTTCACCCGCACCCAGCGGTCCCAGTGCGGCAACTCGCCCGGCAGCGGACCCGGCGGCGGCCGCCCGTCCGCGCGCGGGACCGACGTCCGGCCGAAGCGCCTGTCCGTCAAAAGGCGCCGGACGTCCCGGTAGCGCGTGACCAGCACCATGCCGAGCGCTTCGGAGCGGAACACGGGCGTGGTCTCGCGCAGTGCCGCGTACACCGGGTACGGATCGGCGGCGAAGGCCTCCGTGTAGGGCTCGAACGCAGGGACGGAGGCGGCCAAGGCGCGGGCCCGGTCAGGGCGAGAAGCGCCCTTTCTCGATGCGGGCGCCGACCTGCTGGATGACGGCGGTGGCGCACTCGGTCGCGAACCGGGCGCAGGCATCGAGTGCCTTGCCGTTCGCAAGACCGTGCAGGAAGCCGGCCGTGTACGCATCGCCCGCGCCGGTCGAGTCGACCACCCGGGGTACCTGGATCGCCTCTTGCCGGATATGGACCTCGCCCTCGACGATGACCGAGCCCTTTTCGGAGCGGGTCATCACGAACAGCTTGCCGAGCTCCGCCGCCTTGCGCTCGACGGCGGCGAAGTCCGCGGTCTCGAAGAGCGACATCACTTCGTCGTCGTCGGCGAACACGATGTCGACGTGCCCTTCGACCGCGCGCGTGAACTCCGCGCGGTGGCGATCCACGCACATGGAATCGGACAGCGAAAGCGCGATGCGCGCGCCCCGGTCGTGCGCGATGGCCATGGCCTTCTCGATCAGTGCGGGACCTTCGGGCAGGTCCCACAGGTAGCCCTCGACCAGCAGGATCTCGGGGTCGCCGACCGTCTCCGGCGTGATGTTGGACACGGCGAGCTGGGTGCAGGCGCCGAGATAGGTCTGCATCGTCCGCTGGCCGTCGGGCGTGATGAGGATGTAGCTGCGCGCGGTCGGCAGGCCATCGGCCGCCGGCGGCAGCCGGACGTCTACGCCGAGCGAGCGCATGTCGTGCACGAAGATGTCCCCGAGCTGGTCGGCCTTGACCCGGCCGATGTACGCGGCGCGGCCGCCGAGGCTCGCAAAATTGGCGACGGTGTTGGCGACGGAGCCGCCGGATACCTCGGTCGCGGGTCCCATCAAACCGTAGACCTCACGGGCCTTGTGCTCGTCGATCAACGTCATCGAGCCGCGCGGTGCATCGATCCTCGCGAGCAGGGCTTCGTCCACGTGCGCGAGCACGTCCACGATTGCATTGCTGATCCCGAGCAGCTGTACCCGTTCCGTCATCCTGCCTTCCCTGTGGTTGTGAGACGCGCCATCCTACCGCACGCCGGCGCCTGTGGGCGACGCCGGGAACGGCAGCGATGCCCGACCGTACGCGAAGCGACTCAGCCGATCGTCGCGATGCACTCGATCTCGACGCGCGCATCGAGCGCGAGACCGTTCGCACCCAGCGCGCTGCGGGCGGGCTTGTTCTCGAAAAACGTGACGTAGACCTCGTTCATCGCCTGCCATTCGCCCATGTCGGCGAGGAACACGGTGCACTTGACGACACGATCCATCGAGGAGCCCGCGTGCTCGAGCGTCGCCGCGATGTTCTCGAGCGCCTGCCGGGTCTGGCCCTGTATGCCGCCGGGCGCGAGCTCGAGCGTGCCGGGCAGGTTGCCGATCATGCCGGAGACGTACAGCGTGTGGCCGACGCGCACGGCCGACGAGAACGGCAGGTCGAGGGTCTCCAGGCCGGGCCCGGCAATGTACTCGACCACCGGGGCGCTCGCCTGCGCGGCCCCGGCGGAAGCCTGCGCCCCCGGTGTCGGCTGGCAGCCCGCGGTGAGCACGGCCATGCACACGATCGGCAGTCGGATAGCGGTCATCGATGATCCCCCCTGTCTGGATTGGTCAGATTTCGTTCGCGCGCGCGGCGCGTACGATGTAATCGGCGGCGCGGAACGCGAGCGCCATGATGGTCTCGGTCGGCTGGCCGCGGCCCGAGGTCACGAAGCTCGACCCGTCGCAGACGAACAGGTTGGGCACGTCGTGACTGCGATGCCAGCGGTCGGTCACCGAGGTTTCCGGGTCGTCGCCCATGCGGCACGTGCCGAGCAGGTGCGCGCCGATCGTTTGCGGCGCGACCGGTGTGGCCCATGCGCGCTTCGCACCGGCGGCGTCCAGCAGGGCCATCGCGTGCTCCTGCAGGAAGCGCGCCGTCGCGAGGTCGTCGTCGTGATCCCGGTAGGTGACGCGAATGGCCGGGCGTCCCCACGCGTCCTGGTGCGTCGGGTCGAGCGTGATGTTGTTGCGGTCCAGCGGCAGCGACGTGGTGCTCGCCAGGATCATCATCTGGCGGGTGAACGACCACGCGAGCCACTCCTTGAACTCGGCACCCCAGCGCGGCAGGTCGGGCGGCATGCCCAGCAGCGCGTGCATGATCGGGCCGGCCGAGAGGAACGGGCGTGCGTCCAGGCCGCCGCCGCCATAGAAGCCGCGGGCGGGATCCGCTTCGTAGAAATCGAGGATGATGCGCGTGGTCTGCACGCCCTTGTGCTCGTTCAGCGGGTGCTCGAAGACGCCGCGCGCCTCACCGTGGCAGTTCCACATCAGGTTGCGGCCGACGTAGCCGCTGGAGTTCGCCAGCCCGTCCGGGAAACGCCCGCTCGCCGAGGCGAGCAGCAGCCGCGGCGTCTCCGCGCCGTTGGCACACAGGACGACCGCGCGTGCTTTCTGCCCCTGCTCGCGCCGCTCGGCATCGTAGTACAGGACGTCGCTCACGCGGCCGTGCGCGTCCGTTTCCAGCCGGTAGACGGCACATTCGCTGCGGATCTCCAGGCGGCCGGTCGCGAGCGCGTCCGGGATCAGCGCGGCGAGCGTGGAGGACTTGGCGCCGACCTCGCAGCCGAAGCCCAGGCACCAGCCGCAGTTGACGCAGGCCGCACGGCCCCGGTAGGGCTGCGACAGGATCGCGAGCGGTGCGGCTTGGGCGGTCAGCCCGAGCTTCCGCGCCGCGCGCTCCAGGAGCACGCCCGCGGATTTCACCGGCATCGGCGGCAGCGGGTACGGCTTCGATCGCGGCGGGTCGGAGGGTCCGGGCGCGCCCGAGACGCCGATTTCCCACTCGACCTTCGTGTACCAGGGCTCGAGCTCCTCGTACGTGATCGGCCAGTCGGCGAAGTTGGTGCCCGCGATCGGGCCGAGGAGGCTGCGCTCGCGGAAATCGCTCTCGCGGAAGCGCCAGAAGTTCCCGGAGAAGTGCACGGTGCTGCCACCGACGCCCTGGGCGTACATGGCGGGCGGCGGTCCTCCTGCCGGCACCTGCGCCGTCTTGCCCGGGTCGTCGCGAAACGTTTGCCCGTGCACCGCGGCCCCGCCTCCCAAAAGCTCCGAGTTGAGCATCACCGCGATCTCGTCGTGCGTGAAATCGCTCGCCCGGCGAAAGGGCCCCTGCTCGAACAGCACGACGTCGAACCCCGCGGCGGCGAGCTCGCGGGCGAAGATGCCGCCGGCGGCGCCGGCGCCGATGATCGCGAAATCGACCGGCTCGCGCGCGGGGAAGGGGGGCTGCTCAGGCGTCATCGGGTTCGCCGCGCGCCGCCCGCGCGTCGTACCAGCCGAAAGGATGGGTATGCGTGTGCGCTGCCGGATCGATCCCGAGAAGCGTCCAGCCGACGTGGTCGCGGTTGCCGCCGTAGGACGTCATGCCGAGGAACCCCGCCACCGTGAGCAGGCGCACGAGCTCGAAGAACGGCTGTCCTTCGTGCGGCGCGAGCCACGCATCCTGGTCGGCTTCGTCGAGATCGGAGAACGCGCGGGCGCCGGGGTAGGTGGCCGGAATCGCCTCCTGGAAGGCGCGCAGCCCCTGGCGCACGAAGGGCAGGTTCGACTGCATGAACGAGCCCAGGGCCCGGTCCATGAACCAGGCCACGCCGGCTTCGCGCGCGCCCGGCGTGTCCGTGGCGGGCAGGATGCGTGCGGCGATCGCTTCGAGCTCGCGGGCCTCGGCGGCCGTGAGCGTGGTGAAAGCGGCGCCCTCGTCCCGGGCGCGGCACGCGGCCTGGCCCAGCGCCAGCACTCCGGCAGCTCCGAGGCGGGCGAAAGCCGCCGCCACCGCGCCCGAGCCTTGCACGAAGCCCCGGCGCGTGAGGCCATCGCCGTCCATTCCAACTCCCGTGCCGCCTGCTGCCCCAAAACTAGCACAACCGCATTTCCGGCGCCCCGGGGACGGGCGCCGGCGCCTGCAGGGGGCCGACCGGGGAGCCTGCTAGAATGGCCGTAAATGGGACGCCTGACGACACACGTGCTGGACACCGCCCATGGCCGCCCCGGCGCCGGCGTGACGGTGAAGCTGTTTTCTCTGGAGAACGGGAGGCACCTGGTCGCGACGGCCGTCACCAACGCCGACGGGCGCACCGACAAGCCGCTCCTGGACGCGCAGACGTGGCGCCCCGGCCGTTACGAGCTCGAGTTCCTCGTCGGCGACTATTTCGCGGCGTGCAAGGCTGCGCGCGGCGATCCCCCGTTCCTCGACGAGGTCGTGGTGCGGGTGAACCTCGGCGGAGATTCCCACTACCACGTGCCCCTGCTGGTTTCGCCCTGGAGCTGGACGACTTACCGCGGAAGCTGATGACCCGGTGATCCCATGCCCATCGATCATGCCAGCGCCGAGCGAGCCGACACCGTAAGGTTCGTGCTCGACGCCGAGGTGATCGAGCTCCGCGGGCCCGATCCCACGCGCACGGTGCTCCAGTTCCTGCGCGAGGACCTCGGCCGCACCGGGACCAAGGAAGGCTGCGCCGAGGGGGATTGCGGCGCGTGCACGGTGGCACTCGCCGAGCCCGATCCGGGCGGCGGCGGGTTGCGCGTTCGCGCGGTCAATGCCTGTATCCGTTTCCTCCCCACGCTCGACGGCAAGGAGCTTTTTACGGTCGAGAGCCTGCGCGCTCCCGGCGGACGGCTGCACCCGGTGCAGCAGGCGCTGGTCGACTGCCACGGCTCGCAGTGCGGCTTCTGCACGCCGGGGTTCGTGATGTCGCTGTTCGCCCTGTACAAGAACGCTTCGAACCCGACGCGCCGCGAGATCGACGATGCGCTCGCCGGCAACCTGTGCCGCTGCACCGGCTACGCGCCGATCGTACGCGCCGCCGAAGCCATGTACCGGCTCGGTGCCGCGGAGGTGGGCGGCGACTGGCTGGTCGCGCCGCACGGAACGCCCGCGGGGGCCGACGAAGCGCAACGCGCGGCACGCCTCGCATCGCTCGCGCGATCGGGTTCGCTCGCCATCGAGCACGGCCAGCGCCGCTTCTTCGCACCGGCGACGCTGGATGAGCTCGCGGACCTGGTGATCGCCCACCCGGATGCGGTCCTGCTCGCCGGCGGCACCGACGTCGCGCTGTGGGTGACGAAGGGCCTGCGCGAGCTGAGCACCGTCATTCACACCGGCGGCGTGGCGGCACTCTCCGCGATCCGGCGCGAGGCGGCGCACGTGGAGATCGGCGCCGGCGCGACGCTCACGGACGCGATACCGGCAATCCTCGCCGAGTACCCCGAGCTCGAGGAGTTCTTCCTGCGGTTCGCTTCGCCGCCGATCCGTAACGCGGGCACACTCGGCGGCAACGTCGCGAACGGCTCGCCGATCGGCGACTCGATCCCGGTGCTGCTCGCGCTGGATGCGACGCTCGTGCTGCGGCGGGGCGAGGCGGTGCGCGAGCTGCCGCTCGGCGATTTCTACCTTGCCTACCGGAAGACGGCTCTCGCTCCCGGCGAATTCCTGGTCGCGGTGCGCATCCCGCGGCGCCGCGATCGGACGGTCGTGCGCGCGTACAAGGTGTCGAAACGCTTCGACCAGGACATTTCCGCGGTCTGCGCCGCGTTCCGGCTGGAGCTCGACGGCGCAGGAGTCCGCGAGTTCCGCGCGGCATACGGCGGCATGGCCGCGATTCCGAAGCGCGCCGCCGCGTGCGAGCGGATGCTCGCGGGCGGCCAATGGCACGAGCCGGCGGTGCAGCAGGCGATGGGCGCGCTGGAGCAGGACTTCACGCCGCTCACGGACATGCGCTCGTCGGCAGAGTACCGGCGGCGCGTGGCCACGAACCTGCTGTACCGCTTCTGGCTCGAGACCTCGGGCGAGCTCGCAACGACGGTGTACGCGTATGGACGCCAGAAGCTCGCCTGAGCAGCGCGCGGCGACCGGGGCGATCGCCGGCGGCGTCGGGCAGGCGATTCCGCACGACAGCAGCCGGCTGCACGTCAGCGGGGAGGCGCTGTACACGGACGACCTGCCGGAGCCGCGCGGCCTGTTGCACGTCGCGGTCGGCCTCAGCGCAAAGCCTCACGCGCGCATCCGCTCGCTCGACCTCGATCGCGTGCGCCGCGCACCGGGTGTCGTCGACGTCATCACTGCCGACGACGTTCCCGGGGAGAACAACTGCGGTCCGGTGGTGCACGACGACCCGATCCTCGCACCCGGCCTCGTGGAGTACGCGGGGCAGGCGGTGTTCGCGGTGGCGGCGACGTCCCCGATGGCCGCGCGCCGCGCCGCCCGGCTCGCGCAGGTCGACTACGAGGAGCTGGAGACGATTCTCGATCCGCTCACCGCGCTCGAGAGGCAGTCCTTCGTGCTGCCGACCGAGACGATCCGCCGCGGCGACAGCCGCCAAGCGCTCGCGGGCGCGCGGCACCGCCTGCAGGGCCGCGTGCGCTGCGGCGGCCAGGACCAGTTCTACCTCGAAGGGCAGGTTGCGATGGCGCTGCCGGCCGAGGACGGCGACCTCGTGGTCTGGAGCTCGACCCAGCACCCGGGCGAGGTGCAGCAGCTCGTGGCGGCGGCGCTAGGCCGCCAGGCGAAGGACGTCGTCGTGTCCTGCCGCCGCATGGGCGGCGCTTTCGGGGGCAAGGAAAGCCAGGCGGCACTGATCGCCTGCATCGCCGCGGTCATGGCCTGGAAGACGGGCCGGCCGTGCAAGCTGCGCCTCGACCGCGACGACGACATGCTCTTGACCGGCAAGCGGCACGACTTCGTGATCGACTACGACGTGGGCTTCGACGACAGCGGCCTGATCCAGGGCATCGAGCTGCGCCTCGTATCCCGCTGCGGGCGGTCTGCCGACCTCTCCGGTGCGATCAACGATCGCGCGATGTTCCACTCGGACAACGCGTACTTCCTCGAGCACGTCACGATCGTCTCGCACCGGTGCAGGACGAACACGGTGTCGAACACGGCGTTTCGCGGCTTCGGCGGGCCCCAGGGCATGTTCGCCATCGAACACGTCGTCGACGAGATCGCGCGGCACCTGCACCTGGATCCGCTCGAGGTGCGCAAGCGCAACTTCTACGGCATCGGCGAGCGCGACGTCACGCCGTACGGGCAGAAGGTGGGCGACAACGTGCTGCACGAGATCGTGCGCCGGTTGGAGCAGACCTCGGAGTACGCGCGCCGGCGCGAGGCGATACGCGCGTTCAACGTACAGAGCCCGTGGCTGAAGCGCGGCATTGCGCTGACGCCCGTCAAGTTCGGCATCTCGTTCACCGCGACGCACCTGAACCAGGCAGGCGCGCTGCTGCACGTCTATACCGACGGCACCGTGCACCTGAACCACGGCGGCACCGAGATGGGGCAGGGGCTGCTCACGAAGGTGGCGCAGGTCGTGGCCGAGGAGCTGCAGATCGACATCGACCGGATCAAGATCACCGCTGCCGACACGAGCAAGGTGCCTAACGCCTCGGCAACCGCGGCCTCCAGCGGGTCGGACCTGAACGGCAAGGCGGCGCAGGCCGCCGTGCGCAAGATCAGGAAGCGCCTCATCCGCTTCGCGGCCGGGCACTTCGGATGCGCCGAGGGCGAGGTGGAGTTCCGCAACAACGAGGTCCGCGTAGGAAGCGAGGTGGTCGGTTTCGCCGAGCTCGTGCGGCTCGCGTGGCTCGCACGCGTCTCGCTGTCGGCGACCGGGTTCTATCGCACGCCGAAGATCCACTACGAACGCGGGACGTTCACGGGCAGGCCGTTCTTCTATTTCGCCTACGGGGCCGCCGTTTCGGAGGTGATCGTCGACGTGCTCACGGGCGAGTACCGGCTGCTGCGTGTCGACATCCTGCACGACTGCGGCCGGTCGCTGAACCCGGCACTCGACCTGGGGCAGATCGAGGGCGGGTTCATACAGGGGATGGGCTGGCTCACGTCCGAGGAGCTCTGGTGGAACGACGCGGGCGAGCTCGCGACGCACGCGCCGAGCACCTACAGGATACCGACCTGCTCCGACCTGCCGGTGGACTGGCGGGTGCGGATCATGGAATCGGCCGCCAACCGCGAGAAGACAATCCATCGTTCCAAGGCGGTGGGCGAGCCCCCGCTGATGCTGGGGCTGTCGGTCTTCCACGCTCTCCGCGACGCGATCGCCGGCGTCGCGGACTACCGCGTCTCCCCGCAGCTCGACGCCCCCGCGACTCCCGAGCGCGTGCTGGCCGCGATCGACCGTGTTCGCGCCGCCCGTGAAGCGGCCGTCGCGTCCGGGGGAGCGAGGACCGCCCGCGGCCGGGAACCCGCTGCGCTGCCGGCAGCAGCGCGCACCGCGCGTGATGCCAGGGCGGGTACGTCGCGGGCGGGCGGCAGCGCCACCGGCCGCAGTGTCGCGCGCGACGCGCGCCCCTTCAGGCGCGGCTCGAAAGGCAGGAAACGATGACCCCGTGGCTCGACGCCCTGCGCACCCGCCCCGCGAGCGCGGGCGACGCGGTGCTCGTCACCGTGCTGTCCGTGCGCGGCTCCGCCCCGCGGGAGCCGGGCGCGAAGATGCTCGTAGACCTCGAGGGGATCGCCGGTACCATCGGCGGCGGCGTGCTGGAGCACCGCTGTGCGAAGCTCGCATGCGAGGTGTTGAAGGCCGCAGGGGAAGGGCCGGTCGGCGCACGGGTTTTCACGCACAAGTTTCCCCTGGGCCCCGGGATGGGCCAGTGCTGCGGCGGCGTCGTCGAGGTCCTGTTCGAGCGCGTCGATGCGCGTACGGACTGGATCCGCCACCTGCTCGAGTGTCACGAGCAGCGGCGGGCCGCGGTGCTCGCCACCGAGCTGCCCGTCGGCGACGAGGGCACGAAGCTCGTCGTGACGGCCGACGGGTTCCGGATCTTCGGGAGCTCGTCGGTGCACGTACAGCCCATGGTGGACGCGGCGCGCGGCCTGCTGGCCGATCGCGGCCCGGCGCGGCGAGCGGAGGCGACCGCGCCGGACGGAAGCCGGTCTCACGTGCTGCTCGAGCCGGTCGGTGTGCCCGAGATGTCCCTCGCGCTGTTCGGCGCGGGCCATGTCGGCTCGGCCGTGGTGGCCGCGTTGGCGGGACTGAGCTGCGAGATCCGCTGGATCGACAACCGCCGCGGCGTGTTCCCGGCCGTCGCTCCCGGGAACGTCACCATGATCGAGAGTGGCGAACCGGTGAGCGAGATCGCGGCGATGCCGCCCGGCGCGTACTACCTGGTGATGACGCACGATCACCCGCTCGACTTCGAAATCTGCGCGGCGGCGCTCGAGCGCGGCGATTTCGCCTACGTCGGCCTGATCGGCTCGCGCACGAAGCGCCACCGGTTCGAGCAACGCATGAAGGCGGACCTGCCGCCCATGCTGCTCCAGCGCCTGACCTGCCCGATCGGCATCGAAGGCGTGGGCGGCAAGCGTCCGGCGGAGATCGCGATCGCGGTCGTCGCCGAGCTCCTGACGATCCAGGCGGCCGTGAATGCGCGGCATGCCGGCCCGACCGGGAATACCGACAACGTGCATCTGTTCCGCCGCCCGTAACGCGGGCGCCCCGTACAACTGGCGATCCAAACGATGGAAGCGTACATCGTCGACTGGCTGAACCTGCTCGCGCGCTGGGCGCACTTCGTGGTCGGCATCGCCTGGATCGGCTCCTCGTTCTATTTCATCTGGCTCGACAACCACCTCGCGGCGCCGAAAGCGCGCGAAGACGCGGAGAAAGGCATCGGGGGCGAGCTCTGGGCCGTGCACGGCGGCGGCTTCTACCACGCGCAGAAGTACCGCGTCGCACCGCCCGCGCTCCCGGAGACCCTGCACTGGTTCAAGTGGGAGGCTTACAGCACGTGGCTGACCGGCATGTTCCTGCTGGCCGTCATCTACTGGTGCGGGGCCGAGATCTACCTGGTCGACGAGGCGGTGATGAGCCTGTCACCGAAAGAGGCCATCGGCATATCCCTGCTCGCCATCGGCGGCGGCTGGCTGGTGTACGACGTGCTCTGCCGCTCGCCGCTCGGGCGCAACGAGCCGGCGCTCGCAGGCGTGTTGCTCGTGCACATCGTGCTGCTCGCGTGGGGCCTGTGCGAGGTCTTCAGCGGGCGCGGCGCCTACATCCACTTCGGCGCAACGCTCGGCACGATCATGGTGGCGAACGTGTTCTTCGTCATCATCCCCGGTCAGCGCAAGATGGTCGCCGCGGCGAAGAGGGGAGAGCCGCCGGATCCGGTGCCCGGGCTGCGCGCGAAGCAGCGCTCGGTGCACAACACGTACTTCACGCTGCCGGTGCTGTTCGTCATGATCAGCAACCATTTCGCGCTGACCTACAACCACGCGTGGAACTGGCTGATCCTGGTCGCGTTCACGGTCGCCGGCGCGCTGATCCGCGTATGGTTCGTGGCGCGCCACAAGGGCAGGGCGTCGCCGCTGCCGCTCGCGGTCGCGATCCTGATCCTGCTGGCGGTCGCCTTCGCCCTGGCGCCGCGCACGCGGGCCGCCGCCACGGAACCGGTCACCCTCGCGGACATCCAGCCGATCATCGAGCGCCGCTGCACGACCTGCCACTCCGCGCAGCCGACCTTCGCCGCGTTCCCCGCGGCTCCCGGCGGTGTCGTCCTCGACACGGCCGGGCAGATCGAGAGCCAGGCGCTACGCATCCACCAGCAGACCGTCGTGCTCGGCGTCATGCCCATCGGCAACCTCACGCAGATGACCGAGGACGAGCGCGCCTTGATCGACGCCTGGTACCGCGCGAGCGGCGACTGACGCATCGATGGCAACGTACCGGGATCGTCGCACGACCCGAAGCACGACCTTCGGGTAGGACACAGCTAATCGTCGGGCCTCGTACTGTCAAGCGGCACGGCTTGCCGCCTGCCCCTCGACGCACCTGCGTATGTTCAGGCGACCGCCTCTGCGCTAATGTGGCAGGCGCATGAGCGAAGCCTACCCGAGAAACCTGCGCGGCTACGGTGAGACTCCGCCGGACCCCCGCTGGCCCGACGGCGCCCGCATCGCCGTCCAGTTCGTGATCAATTACGAGGAGGGCGGCGAAAGCTGCGTGCTGCACGGCGATGCCGCCTCCGAGGCCTTCCTTTCCGAGATCGTCGGTGCGCAGCCCTACGCGGGCTGCCGGCACATGAACATGGAATCGCTGTACGAGTACGGCTCGCGCGCGGGCTACTGGCGCCTGCACCGCCTGTTCCGCGAGTACGACCTGCCGGTAACCGTGTTCGCGGTCGCGACGGCGCTGGAGCGCAACCCGGACGTCATCGAGTCGATGCAGGCCGCGGGCTGGGAGATCGCGAGCCACGGGTTGCGCTGGATCGACTACCAGTTCGTGGAGGAAGCCACCGAGCGCGAGCACCTCGCGCGCGCGATCGAGATTCACGAGCGCCTGACGGGGACGAAGCCCGCGGGCTTCTACCTCGGCCGCTGCAGCCCGAACACGCACCGGCTGGTCGCCGAGCACGGCGGCTTCGAGTACCACGCGGATACCTACGCCGACGACCTGCCGTACTGGGACTACACGCACGGTACACCGCAGCTCATGGTGCCGTACACGCTGGACGCGAACGACATGCGCTTTGCGACCGCGCAGGGCTTCAACACCGGCCGGCAGTTCTGCGACTACCTGAAGGACACGTTCGACGAGCTCTACCGCGAGGGCGCGGACACGCCGAAGATGATGTCGGTGGGCCTGCATTGCCGCCTCGCCGGGCGCCCGGGGCGCACCGCCGGCCTGCGCGCGTTCCTGGAGCACGTCATCGAGCACGACGACGTCTGGGTCGCCCGCCGCATCGACATCGCCCGCCACTGGCGCGCAACCCATCCGGCCGGCGCCCCCGAAGCGGCGGGCCGATAGGAGCGCGCATCGCGCGACGAGAACGCGCCACGATGGACAAAGCCACCTTCATCGCCCGCTACGGGGGCGTCTACGAGCACTCTCCGTGGGTCGCGGAAGAGGCGTACGAACGTGCGCGACGTGTCACCGACCCGGCACGGCTCGCGGAGATCATGGCTGCCTGCGTCGATGCCGCGGACGAGGCGACGAAGCTGGCGCTGATCCGGGCCCATCCCGATCTCGCCGATCGGGCCGCGGTCGGCGGACTGACGACCGCTTCCGGCGAGGAGCAGGCGAGCGCCGGCCTCGACCAGTGCACGCCGGGGGAGTACGCGCGCTTCGGGGCGCTGAATCGCGAGTACAAGGCGAAGTTCGGCTTCCCCTTCGTCATGGCGGTGCGCGGCAGGCACCGTCGCGAAATCCTCGCGGCTTTCGAGCAGCGGCTCGGCAACGACCGGGAGACGGAGCTCGCCACCGCGATCCGTGAGATTCACGCGATCGCCCGCTTGCGGCTCGAAGCCATGGAGCCGCCTACGGCGGTGGACCGACGCCTCGTATAGAATGCTTTCTCGTTCCGGAGCGTTCGCATGTCGTTGCAGGATGAGAAGCCGTTCGAGGAGTGGGTGCGCCTGGAGCAGCCTCGGCTCGGTGCGCGCGTCGTCGCCGCGAGCGACGAGTTCTTCGGCGCGAAGGAGCGGCTGATCGAGCCCCGGGAGCCGGTGTTCATCCCCGACAAGTACGACGAGCACGGCAAGTGGATGGACGGGTGGGAGACCCGCCGGCGCCGCACTCCCGGGCACGACTGGTGCATCGTCAGGCTCGGCATGCCGGGCGTCGTGCACGGCCTCGACATCGATACCCGCCACTTCACCGGCAACTATCCGCCGTACGCATCGGTCGACGGCGCCGTGAGCGACGAGGACGTGCCGGGCGACGGCGGCTGGCGCGAGCTGCATCCCAGGGTCGAGCTCGGTCCTGACGCGCATCACTACCTGCCGGTACGCCACGGACCCGCGGTGACGCACGTGAGGCTCAACATTTTCCCGGACGGCGGCGTCGCGCGGCTGCGCATCTACGGTGAGATCCGGCCGGACTGGAGCCGCTTCGATCGGGACGCGGCGATCGACCTGCTCGCCCTGGAGCACGGCGGTCGCGCGCGGCGCGCGAGCGACGAGCACTTCGGCAGCATGCGTCACCTGAACCTGCCGGGCCGCGGCGTGAACATGGGGGACGGCTGGGAGACCGCGCGCCGCCGCGGGCCCGGGCACGATTGGTGCGTGTTGAAGCTCGGGCATCCCGGTATCGTCGAGCGCGTGGAAATCGACACCGCGCACTTCAAGGGCAACTACCCGGACCGCGCGTCGCTCCAGGCCGCGCTGGTCACGGAGGATGCGCACGACGTGGACCGCGTCGTCGCCGAGAGCCATCGCTGGCCCGTGCTGTTGCCGGAATCGAAGCTGGGGCCGGATGCGCGGCACGTGTTCAGCGAGCTCCCGGATCTCGGCCCCGTCTCGCACGTGCGCCTGTCGATTTACCCCGACGGCGGCGTGAGTCGCCTGCGCATCTTCGGCAAGCTCGTCCCGTGACTGCGCGGTGGGCAGAATGAGATTGCGGCCGCTCGTCCTCCTGGCAGCGTTGGCGGCCGGCACGATGACGGCAGCGGAGGAGAAACCCGTGTCGGGCGACACCCTGAGCATCGTCACGCTGAACATCTATCACGACCGGGCGGACTGGCCGGCGCGGCGCCCGCTGGTCATCGAAGGGCTGAAGGCGCTGGAACCGGACGTGATCGTGTTGCAGGAGGTGTTGCAGCACGAGACGCTGCGCAACCAGGCGGAAGACATCGCCGAGGCGCTGGGATACGAGAGCTGGTTCGTCTCGACCGACCCGCCGGAGCAGGCGCGGCGCTACGGTAACGCGATCCTCAGCCGGCACCGGATCCTGGAGCGGAGCGGGCACCGCCTCGAGCCGCTGGACGATTCGCGCACGCTCGCGCACGCGAGGCTCGACGTACGCGGCAACGTGGTCGACGTGTACGGTACGCACCTGCACCACACGCCGGAGGGTGAGGGCATCCGCGCTCGCCAGGTCCGGCACCTGCTGTCCATCATCGCGAAGCGCGAAGGCGACGCGCCGTCGCTGCTGATGGGTGACTTCAATGCACCCGTCACCGCAAGGGAGCTCGAGCCGCTCTTCGAGCGCTACATCGACGTCTACGGGGAGTTCAACGAGGAGGCTGCCGGGATCACGACGCTGAACCCGCACTACTTCGAGCCCGCGAGGCAGGGGCGCATCGACCATATCTTCGCGGAACGCGGCCGCTTCGAAATTCTCGACGCACGGCGCGTGCTCGACCGGCCGGACGAGTCCGGCACCTGGCCGTCGGATCACTTCGGCGTCTACACACGATTATCCTTCGCGACAGGCGCCAAGCTTCGTCAACGGGCAACGAGTCCCTGAGCGGACAGCCGAGATCCTCGCTGCGCCACGATGGCTGCACCTGCCGCGCGTCGGCGTTGCACACTATTAGCGTTCGGGCCCGATCAGTGCGCGTTTGCTGTCTTGTTCCACAAGAGCGCCGGGAGGAGGAACGAAGCAATCGCCGCCCCGATCCACAGCATTCCGGCTGCGTGGAAATCGTAGGTGACCGTGCCATTCACGTGCGTGCTCTCAACGAGCCAGCCGCTGATCACGTCCTGCACTGCAGCACCCACGTAGCTTGCGATGCCGACGACGCCGAGCGCGGTTCCGGAAACCTCCTTCGAGCACAGGTCGACGGCGATGAGCCCGCCAAGATAAACCAGCAGCACGCCGAGCGCTACTCCGAACACGCACATGCTGGCACCATCCAGAAGCGGATCTGCCGGCCCCAGGACGAACTGGGCCGTAGCAATCGCGTACAGTATCCCGAACAGGAGTGCGGGCACATTCCGACGACCCTGAAACAGGTGATCGGAGATTAATCCGGATGTGAGAGTGCCAAGGATTCCGGCAACGGCGTTCAGCGACACGAGTGCACTCGCCTCGGCCGTGCTGTACCCTTTTTCCACCTCGAGGAAGAATATGCCCCAGCTATTGACGGCATATCGAGTGACGTAGAAGCAGGCGCTCGCACCTGCAATGATCCACACGGCTCCGTTCCGTAGTACCGAAAGCTGCCTGCGCGTCATGCTGAACGCCGGGTGGCTTGCAGGGGGACAGACCTCCCGCAGGCCGTAGGTTCGCGGACGGTCCGGCAGGAGGATCCACAGAATGACGCTCATTGCAAGGCACGCGATACCGGCTGCCCTGAATCCCCAGGTCCACCCGAAGGCAGCAACGATCATCGCCGTGCCGACGAAAGTCATCGCCTCGCCCAGATTGTGGCTGGCGCTCCAGAAGCCATAGAACGTGCCCCGTTCGCCGTCATGGAACCAGCGAGAGAGCGTGACGACGCTCGACGGCGCGCCAAACGACTGGAAGCAGCCGTTCAGGCACCAGAAGACCAGGAAGGCCCAGAACGCGGTCGTGAAGCCGAGGAGGAGGTTTACCGCACCGGAAGCAGCCAGTCCAACGACCATGAACATCCGGACATTGACGCGGTCGGCGAGCAGACCGCTGAGGAGCTTGCCGACCGCGTAGGCGATGAAGAAGGCCGAGCCGATCATGCCCATCTCGGCCGGATCGAATACCCCGTCCCGCGCCATGGGACCCCTGGCGACACTGAAGCTCAGGCGGCAAACGTAGTAGAAGCCGTATCCTGACGTGATCGCCCAGAATGCAGCCCATTTCAGTCGGCGCCATTCGACCGACTGCGCCTGGGCCTCGCTACCGCGAAGATTGTGGGCTACTGCTCGGTTTCGCCCGAGAGCTTCTTCACTCACCGGGAGCAGGGGATCGGGAGTGCAGGTACTGCAGCAGGGCTTCGGGCCAGTCCGTCTGCAGCATGTTCGCGCCGAGGCGCACCAAGTGCCCCCAGTGCTGGTCCGGCGCAGATACAGCAACGGTGTCGCTGTGGCCAGGACTCAGCTCGTCCCACATGGTGTTGACCCAGCAGCGTGCCTGCAGGGTGGCCGCCGCGGCGCACGCCTGCACCAACGCATCCTCGGTCTGCCAGATGAGCTCGAAGGCAACCGGCTGCAGTGCCTCGAGAGCGAGCACTTGCTGGCCCAGGTCTCCTTCGCTTTCGCGAAGGATTGGCATGAAGTGGGCTCCCTGCGGCCGCCAGTGGTCCCGCGTGCGCCCTGCCTCGAACGGTCGCACTCTCCGCTTGAGCAGGACCTGCCCGGCAGTTCCGGTCGCCTCCGCAACATGCCAGGCTTCCGCGAGGGCCTCCTCCTTCACGTCCAGATTCACGAGTATGCGATCCCTCGAGGTCGTGAGAACCTGTTCGAGAGATGGCACACGCTCACTCGTCAGGCGCGCTTCTGCGCCACCCTTGCCCTCTCGCAGGAACAGTGCCGATATCTCCGCAAAGCTGCTGTCGGCGATCCTGCCGATCCCGTTGGTTGTGCGCTCGAGGGTCTCGTCGTGGATCGCAACGAGACGGCCGTCGCGCGTTCGGCGCACGTCGATCTCCACCATTGCGACACCAAGGCGGATGCATTCCTCGATGGCCCGGAGCGAGTTCTCCGGTGCAACCCGCCAGCAGCCGCGATGCGCCACGACCATGACGCCTGAGTCGGGATGGCGCAGCATGGCCTCGAAATCGGTCCCGGCATGCTGCTGCTCAGCTTGGGAGCCGGCCGCGGCGGTGCAGGCTACGAACAGCAGGCACGCTGCGCGTGTGAGAAAGATGCGGTTGCGCATCAAAGTGCGAACTGGGCCCGAAGGCTGTAGACGCGACCGTAGTTGGCGAACGCAATGTTCCTGTCGAGTGTCCGATCGTAGCGGTAGCTGTCCTCGCTGGTAACATTCGCCGCGTCGATCGACAACTTGAACCGCTCATTGAAGCGGTAACTGAAAGTCAGATCGAGGTACCCGGTATCGTCCTGGAACCGGTTTTCATTGTTGCCCCGCCGAATGATCAGGAAATCGTCCCGCCAATGCCAGGCGGCCCTGGCGCTGAACTTCTCCGTTTCGTAGTAGACGAGCACGTTGTACGACACTTCGGACTGACCCTCGATGGGAGCTGTGAACGTCTGGCCTCCGAAAGTCACCGTGGACTCGCTGTCGGCATACGTGTAGTTGGCTAGCATTCCGAGCCCGTCGAGCGGTGGGGGAAGGAAGCTGAAGGGCTGCTGGTAGGAAACTTCGATGCCGGACAACCTTGCTCCGTCTCCGTTCACGAGGCGGCTGACCAGGAAGTCTTCGCCGGAGACGTCGGTGCCCGTGTGGTCGATCAGGTTGCTCCCGAAGAAGGGCTCCGTATTCGAGATTCGTGTTACGAGTGCGTCGATGTCCTTGTAGAAATAGTTGAAAGCGAGCAGCGAATCCTCCGCGAAGTACCACTCGAGCGCGAGATCGATCTGATCGGCTTCAAACGGCGCCAGCTCGGGATTGTTGATGGTCACCGTCCTCGACCCGAGCTGCACGTTTTGCGACGGATTGATCTCGCTCAACGTCGGTCGCGTCATGCCCCTCGACATCGCAACCCGCAACAGGAGATCGTCCCGCAGGAGCCAGCGCAGGTTGAGGCTCGGGAGCCAGTTGCCATAGCTACGGTCGTGCTCGACCGGCACCGTTCCGCTACCTCCCTGGGAAAACCCGGAGGAGTACTGGTCCGTTCTGGCGTACCGAACTCCAAAGTTGCCGTCCACGCTCCCGAAGGAGAATGCCCCTTGGAGGTACGCTGCCAGCACTTCTTCTTCGACTGTGTAGCTATTCAGGAAATTCTGGGCGGGTTGGAAAGCAGGATCGATCAGTGCGGATATCGCCAGCTCCTGGTTTGGCACGGCAAAGTCGCGCAGCAGACCGGGAGGTCCTTCTCCGTCGAATATATCGAAGCCGAGGCCGCGCAGGGTCGTACCGCCAACACCCGACAAGCGCCGGTACGGGGAATCGAATGGCAGGTAAGACTCATCGCCGAGTGCCCGATCTTGGAGAAACTCCGTCTGTGAGCGTTCCTGCGTGCGAAACTGGATGCCCGACTTGATGGACTCCAGGAGGCCATGAGCCAGGACCTTCTCGAGATCGGCCTGCACAACGAAGTTGTCGTCACTCACGAAGAACGGATGATGACGGACCTGGCTCAACGTGAACTGCGAGGGATCCCTGAGATCGATCGATCCCGAGGAGCCGGTCGCCGGATAGCGCCAGTCACCCGTAAGGTCGTACGAGAACTCCGGATCGTTGACGCCGTAGGTGATACGGACCTCGTCACGCGCAAACTCCGCGTCGGAAACGGCGATCCGACCGCTTGCGACGACACTCTCGCTGGCATTCCAGCTTGCCGATAGCGAGTACAGCTCGAACTCTGTGTCCACCGTGTTATAGATGTTCTCGGTGCGTCGCAGCTCGTTCGCGAAGGTGCCCGCAACGACGACTCCATGCCTGACGTCGAGCGCCAGCGGCGTGTCGGGTCCGTTGCCGAAGAGGTCACCGTCGAGGGTGTGTCGCTCGCGCTTCCGCCGGGTTTCACCGTACATGAGGTCGAGCACGAGCTCGAGATCCTCCGTCGGCCGCAACTGCAGTGCCCCGGTCAACCCGGTCCGCTCTCGGTCGTACTGTTCGACTCCGGTGCGGACCAGGCGGGCGAACTCCGTATCCGCATACTCCGGGACCCCGTCACCGTCGAGATCGAGATCTGCGGTATCGAATCGCACTGCCTCGGCGAGCTCCCCGTGGAGAATCGCCTCCGAGTACGCGGCTTGGAGCAGCGCGCCCCAGCGTCCGTCGACCGAGGTCCGGGAGATCAGGAGCGATGCTGCCGGAAGTGTGTGATCAACGAGCTCGTTCTCGCTCGCCTGAACGACAGTCGAGAATTGTCCGCCACCGTAGTCGAAAGGGCGAGGAAGGCGCATATCGACGGTCGCGGCCAGGCCGCCGTCCTGCAAGCCGGCCGCCGGAGATTTGTATACGCCTACGCCACTGAAGAGCTCGGAGGGGAACAGGTCGAAAGTCAGCGCGCGGCCGTACTGGATGTTGCCGTCATCACCCTGGGCGGCGCTGGCGGCCTGCATGCCGTTGATCAGCACGCCTGTGAACTGAGGTGCGAGGCCACGAACGCTGACTTGCTCGCCTTCTCCCAGATTGCGGGTGATCGTCACACCCGGGATTCGTTGCAACGACTCGCTGATGTTGAGATCGGGGAACTCGCCGATATCCTTGGCAACGATCGAGTCGTAGATGCCGGTTGCTTCCCTCTTCTGGTCCAGGGAGCGAGCAAGACTGGCGCGCACGCCTTTGACTACGATCTCGTCGATCGCGGAATCGTCCTGTGCGGCTGCCGGTGAGCCGACGAGCACCGTTGTGATCAGGGATACCAGGCCTTTGTTCTTGCTTTGCATTCGCCCTTCCTCGCCGGCCGCATCGGATACGACCTTCGCTATGTTGATGACGCGTTTCTCGGAAAGGCTGCCGGTCAGGCCGGTATCGCGCAGGAGCAGGTCGAGTGCTTCCGGTAGAGTGAACCGCCCGACCACGGCGTTAGACTTGCGCTTCTCTGCCAGGTCGTACGGAAAAAGGGTTAGTGCGTCGGTCTGCTTTGCAAGTGCCTCCAGGGCTTGCGCTACCGTCTGGGCCGGGATGTCGAGCTCATAGACCGGTTCGATGCGATCCGCGCTCGCCTCGGCCGCGACAAGCAGCGTCAGCACGAGAATGCACAAGCCGCTTCCGACGTACTGTCGTTTCCCTTTCTCCGGCAGATGACGTCCGGTCGGGTCTGCAACAGCAGCCTTGCCGGTAGTAAGACCAGCGAGCTGCGAAAATCCGTAAGTGAGCTTCATTTCATGAAGCAAATAATGCGGCGATCATCCTTCTTCATGGAGCTCCACGCCGGCGGACACTACCACTTCGGTGTCAGACAAGCGTGTGATCCGCAGGCCGAAATTCTTCTCGAGCGCCTGGAGCATCTGCTCTGTCTCCCCGACGGGAAAGCGACCACCGATCCTGATGGAACGCACTTCCGGATCCGGTATACGGATCCTCATCGTCGTGTATCGGCCGATCTCCCGAACCGCGTATTCGAGTGGTTCTCCCGAGAACAGCAGCATGCCGTGGGTCCAGGCCAGTCGCCGTGACATGTCGTGCTGGTTGACCTGGCGCACGTTGGAAAGCGCGGCGGGAGCTGCCCCGTTGCTCCCCGGGCTGTTGATGGTTGCTTCCTGGCCTGCGGTCAGAATGCCGAGGTCGGTGACTTCTCCCCCATTCGCCGCCGACGCGGACTGGCCCGGCGTCTGCTCCGGGTTCAGATGTGCCAAGACCACAGTCCCTTCCGCCACCGTTACGCTCACCGCATCCTCTCTCAGGTAGACGGAGAACGCCGTGCCAACGGCGCGGATCTGTCCGGCGCCTGCGAAGACCCGAAACGGCGTGGTGTCAGGAACGACGGTGAAGTGCGCCTCGCCCTGAAGAAGAATCACGTCGCGAAAATCCAGGCTATACCGGACACGGAGCCGGGTGTTCGTGTTCAGCATGACCGCAGACCCGTCGGGCAGCGTGATAGTCCGTTGCTCGCCGACAGTCGTGGTGTACAAGCCGTTCACAGGGGTCTTTTCAGGCGGTCGACCGGATACCAACAGCGCCGTGCTGACCAGAACGGCGACGAGCACTGTCACGGCTGCAAATCCGTGCCGGAGCCTTGCCCTGGACGCAGGCCTGTCGCGGCGCACGCTGCCCAGTGGCACGGCCAGCTCCGTCAGCAGATTGAGCTTGTTCCAGAGCCGGGCAAGCTCGACGAGCTCACTGCGGTGGGCGGAGCTTCGGCCCATCCAAAGCTGCAAGAGACGGAGCTCCTCGGCGGCCAGGGGTTCGTCGCTGTCGAGGCGCACCAGCCATTCGGCAGCCTCGCGCTCCACGGCGGGCCGGTCCGGAAAATCAATCACCTTCTTCATTGGCGGCTTGATCCTCGACCAGGGTTGTCCGGATTCACCGCAGCTCGATGAGGCGAGCGTTCCTTCTCCCGGAGATGAGCCCGACAGCCGAGGATTCCCTGCTGCAGGTACTTTTCCACGGAGCTGACCGACAATCCCATCCTCTCGGCAATGTCCTTGTGACGCATCCCGTGCACCTTGCGCAGCAGAAACGCTTCCCTGCATTTGTTGGGGAGAGCCGCCACGGCCTCGCAATACAGCCCAAGCCGCTCCTGTGCTTCGAGCTCTTCGGCGGCTGACGCAGCGGAACCGCTTGCGTCCTGGATGCTGGCCAAATCGAGATAATCGGCAATTTGCCGGGATTTTCGTGTCAGTTCCGTGAGAGCAACGTTGCGCGCCACCCGCAATAGGAACGCCCTGGGATGCTCGATAATGGTCTTTTGTTCGGCCGTGAACGCGCGCAGGTAGGCTTCCTGGAGGACGTCCTCGATGTCCTGCTGGCTCGAAAGGAAACGGGCCAGGAACTTCCTGAGAAATCCGGTGCTTTCAAGGAACGCTTCAGAAATCCTCGAAGCCGGTTTCGGCGGTCGCTTCGCGTGCGGCATGAACTATCCCCAATCCGTATAGACTCGCGAAGCAGGAAAACCCGCAATGAGCGGGCAGATCGCGCATTCAACTTATTGTTCGGACGACGCCCTCGAGCTGGCCGCGTGCGAGGCACGCACGGGACAGGAAGGCCCCGGGCGCTCCTGCCCGTCCAATCGTACACGCCACTACCCGACGCGGCACCGGCGACGCGGCCGGGCGCCTCGAGCGGGTTCCGTGGGCTGGGGCCGCCACGTAAACTCCCGCCATGCGCGATCCTGTCCACTCGCTGCGCCCCCTGCCGCTGACGGCGGAGCGGTTCGCGCCCTACGGCGACGTGATCGCCGCGTCGCCGGGCGACCGCCAGCCGATGAACGAGGCGCGGTTCGAGCGCTTCGACGACCTCGCGCGCGTGAGCGTCGACCCCGATGGCGGCGGGCGCGTGGCCATCAGCATCGCCCGTTGCCGTACGCCGACCGCGTTGCCGTACCGCTTCGACATGGTCGAGCGGCACCCGCTCGGCAGCCAGGCGTTCGTGCCGCTGAACGGCCAGCGCTTCGTCGTCGTCGTGGCGCCACCCGGCGAGGCGGTGGAGATCGAGAGCCTGCGCGCGTTCGTGACCAACGGCCGCCAGGGCGTCAACTACCATCGCGGCACGTGGCACATGCCGCTGATCGCGCTCGAGGCGGGGCAGGAGTTCCTCGTCATCGACCGCGCGGGCGAGGGCGCCAACTGCGACCAGCTCATCCTGGGCGAGCAGATCACGCTGCTCGCGCCCTGAAGCTCATGGCCGACGTCACCGCCCATCGCGCCGCGATCCTGCACTGCCTGCGCGATCCGTCCGGCGACAAGGACCCGGTCGCGGCCGGCAGCGTGGAGTACTTCGAGGACGGACTGCTGGTCGTCGCCGACGGCCTCGTTGAGGCGGTCGGTCCGGCGGACGAGCTGCTCGCGCGCCTGCCGTCCACCGTGCCGGTGACCGACCACGGCGACAAGCTGATCATCCCCGGCCTGATCGACTGCCACGTCCACTACCCGCAGATCGACATCATCGGCTCCTACGGCGAGCGCCTCCTCGACTGGCTGGAGAGGTACGCGTATCCCGCGGAGCGCGCCTTCGCCGATCCTGCCCACGCGCAGGAGGTGGCGGAGTTCTTCGTGCAGGAGCTGCTGCGCAACAATACGACCACCGCCTGCGTGTTCGCGACGGTGCACCCGCACTCGGTGGACGCGATCTTCGAGGCGGCAGCGAAAGCGGGCATGCGCCTCATCGCCGGCAAGGTGATGATGGACCGCAACTGCCCCGCGGACCTGCGCGACACGCCGGCCACGAGCTACGAGCAATCCCGCGCGCTGATCGAGAAATGGCACGGCCGCGACCGCCTGCTGTACGCCGTCACGCCGCGCTTCGCGATCACCTCCAGCGAGGCGCAGCTTCGCGAAGCCGGCCGCCTGCTGCAGGAGTTCCCCGACGTCTATCTCCACACCCACCTCGCCGAGAACGAGGAGGAGGTGAAGCGGGTGGCGGAGCTGTTCCCCTGGAGCCGCAGTTACCTGCACGTCTACGAGCACTTCGGCCTCGTGCGCGAGCGCTCCGTGTTCGCACATTGCATCCACATGGAGGACGAGGATCGGCGGCTCATGGCACGGAAAGGCGCGGCGATGGCGTTCTGCCCGTCGTCGAACCTGTTCCTCGGCAGCGGGCTGTTCGACCTGGCCGCGAGCAGGCGCTACGGCGTGCACGTCGGCGTGGGCACCGACGTCGGCGGGGGCACGAGCCTGAGCCTGCTCAGGACGCTGGGCGATGGCTACAAAGCGCTGAAGCTCAGGGAACAGCCCTTGTCGCCGTTCGCCGCTTTTTACCTGGTCACGCAGGGAGCGGCCCTGGCTCTGCACCTGCACGATCGGATCGGCAACTTCGAAAAAGGCAAGGAAGCCGACTTCAACGTTCTCGATCCGTTCACGACGACGCTCGCCAGCCGGAGATGGCGAACGACACCGGAGCTCGCGAACCGGCTCTTCCTGCAGCTCATGCTCGGCGACGAGCGTGCGGTGAGCAGCGCCTGGGTTTCAGGAAGGGCGTGCGGTCCTCACGGCTCTACAGCACGAACGCGAGCGTCAGCGCGGCGTAGATGACCGCCGAGGCGATGGCCCACCGGAACCGCCAGCGCGAAGCTTCGCCGCGCCACTCCAGGCGTTTCCATTCCGGCAGCAGGCTCACGGCCAGCAGGGCGGCGATCCCGATGGAGACCCAGGCGACCCAGATCGGCAGGAAAGTCCAGTTGCCGAACGGGACGAACACGGAGTAGATGAACGCGTAGCCCGCGAGCATCGCGATCACGTCCCAGCGGTTTTCCGATCTCACCGGGCGGCCGCTGTCCCACCGGCGGCGCAGGCGCCGGCCTGCCAGGCCGAGCGGGGCGAGCAGCATCATGACGGCGGTGACGGCGGTCCATGCCGGTCGATGATGCGGCGGCGGTGAGCTGTCCTGGCCGAGCAGCCGGCGCGCCAGGAAATCGACCGGCACATCGCTGTTCGACAGCACCACGACCCCGCGGCCCTGCGCGGGCAGGAACCCCGCGAAGCTGCTGAAGCCGCCCGTCCCGCCGTTGTGCCAGATGAGCGTTTCCGTCCCGATGCGGTCCTCCAGCCAGCCGAGGCGCACGGGCCCGGCCGCGCCGTCGGCGCCGGTGAACCGCCACAGTCCCCGGTCCGCGTCCATCTGCTGCTCTACGAACGCACCGAGGCCGGCGGCCGACGCGACGAGACTGCCCACCGGCGCATAGGCCCCGAAGTGCCAATGCGATGCCTTCAGGCCGTTCGCCCGCCAGCCCTGCACCAGGCGTTCCCGCGGCGCGCTCGCCACGTCGAAGTAGATGCCGCTCATCCCGTGAGGCCGGAGAACGCGTTCCTCGAGCAACTGGCGGTACGGCTTGCCGGCGCGGTCCGCGAGGAGCTGCCCGAGGAGCGCGACGCCGAAGTTGGAATACGCGAATGCGCCGCGTGTCCCGACATCGACCTTTCGCAGCGGCCTCAGCAAATCTTCCCTCGTCGTGCCGGCGTAGGGATCCTCGGCCCGGAACACCGCGCGCATCCAGAAACCGGCGCTCATCGGCAGGCGGGGGAGGCCGGAGGTGTGCCGCGACAGCTCCTGGAGGGTGATGGAGGCGACGTCCTCCGGGAGCACGACGTCGGCCAGCTCGCCGATCGTCGTATCCAGGCGCACTTCGCCGCGACGCACCATGTCGGCGAGCAGCAGGGACGTGAACACCTTGCTGATCGAGCCGATCTCGAAGAGGGTGTCTCGATCCGGCGGCCGGCCGTCGAGCTCGCCATGCGTATACACGGCCTGGCGATAAGCGCCGGAAGCGGGATCGCGATCGATGACGAGGGCGACCACGGCCGGGGTACCGCCGTTCCCGTCCGCGTACTCCCGCAGCAAGGCCTCCGGATCGACGTCCGCATCCGCCAACGCCGGGAGCGGCAGAAGCGCGAGCAGCAGCACGGCAAGCGCCGTGGCACGACCGCGAAGCCGGCGCCGGAGATCAGCGGACGGGTTCAACGGCGGGGAGGCTCCATCCGTCGCGCGTTCTCGTGTACTCCGCCGCCGGCAGCAACACGAACACCGGGTTGGCGTCCGGCCGCAGCCAGGTCGCCAGCCGCTGCATCGCGGGCTCCTCCATCGCCGTGCAGCCGGCGGTCGGCGCGTCCGGGGCTTTCCAGAGATGCGCGAAGATGCAACTGCCCGCGCCCGGCTCGTTCCCCGGGTTGTGCTCGATGACGAAGCCGAGCTTGTAGCGCTGGTCGCCGTCGAGGTGCAGGTCCCGGCGCATCGGTTCGGTCGAGCCGGCGACCGCAGCCTCCCCGACTTCCCTCGCGTCCACGATCCGGTTGTAGAGCGGCGAGGTGCTGACGTCGATGCACCAGTCGCTCGCGTCCATGGGCTCGTACGGCAGCGCCGTGCTCACGGAGTCCGCGTAGCCGAACGCGGTGCCGATGCGGAACACGCCGGCGGGGCTGCGCCCGTCGCCCTCCCGCTTCTGCGGGCCAGGTTGCGGCGGGTGCAGGCCGACGCCCCAGGCGGACCCGGCACGGCCGATCGCCACCGGAACGGCACTGCCGGCTTCTTCCCATCCCGACTCCGTGCGCGCGAACGTCCGCAGCGTGCCCTGGCTCGAGTCCCAGCCGGGCGGCGTCCCCAGCCCGAGCTGCCGCGCACCGGCCCACCGGAGGGCGGCCGACCACACGCCCGCAGGCGCCGCCGGCAGCAG
>Ga0079224_100000472_pt1 | contig 39621 bp, 36 predicted proteins | sample Stecom2015_FD_80414 | JGI IMG/M metagenome (GOLD analysis project Ga0079224, IMG submission 80414) | Agricultural soil microbial communities from Utah to study Nitrogen management - Steer compost 2015 | ecosystem: Environmental > Terrestrial > Soil > Agricultural land | place: USA: Utah... | reverse complement strand
TAACTGTCCTCATCCTTGGCGCAGCTTCGCAGGAGTTCGTCTTGATCGGGTGTGAGCGTAGTCATGGGATGGCCTGTGGTCACTCGAATGGTGCGTTTGGCGGGCAGGATAATAACACTTCGTTAATTCTTATGATCTGATGCTATTATAGATCAACTTTTTGCTGGGGATGATGAAGTAAGCGATTGCCATCTCCCCGCGTCTATGAAGTGTATAGGTCAGATGCCCGCGCAATTCTGACAGCTATCGTTTATAATGATCGGCTATTCCCGACGATATACGGTGAGTAAAAGAGGTAATATGCAGGAACCAATGGTTTTGACGGATGAAACGCTCGATTCGGTGCTGATGGGCGACAAGCCGGTGATGATTCTGATCTCGAACGGCGACGGCCTGCGCGGCGACTTTGTCAACGCGTTCAAAAAAGCTGCCGGCGACGAGCGCAACATGATCTTCGCCCAGATCGATCCGGCGACCAACCCCAAAGCTGCCGCACGCTTCGACGCGGGTAGCAAACCGCTGTTGATCGGCTGGTATTGTGGCGAGACGCTCGTCCGCCGCAGCCGTCCCTGGGGCAGTGATGTGCCGCTGGCCGTTGAACAGATGCAGAACCGAATCGCCGAAATCAACCCGGCGGCAGTTGAGGCCGAACCGGAGGAACAACCAGAGCAGGTAGTGGTCGATTCCAAACCCGTGATCGTCACCGACCAGACTTTCCAGAAAGAAGTGATCGATTATCCCCTGCCGGTGCTGGTCGATTTCTGGGCTGAATGGTGCGGGCCGTGCCGTATGGTCGCCCCCATTCTCGATAAACTGGCAAAGGAATTCGCCGGCAAGATTCGCATCGCCAAAGTCAATGTTGATGAAAATCCTGGCCTGTCGGCGACGTTCCGCATCCAGAGCATCCCGACTCTGATGATGGTCAAGAATCGGACCATCGTGTTCAGCCAGCCGGGCGCGCTGCCAGAACATGCCCTGCGCGACCTGATCCAGCAGTTGATTAAACTGGAAGTCCCGGCTCCTCAGCCCCAGAATGCAAAGAATTGACGTGCCGAAAGCCCTATCCCATGATAGGGCTTTTTGTTAAGCTGTCACGCGAAAATGATGAGGATTGCACTATGCGCCGGGCGATATTCTGCGTTATGATTCAGGTTGTCTGTTTCCAGGAAGCATATTTATGGAGGTAATAATGTCAAGAGTAGCGATCAACGGGCTGGGACGTATTGGCCGCGCTGCCCTCAAAGTGATTATGGATACTCCGCAGCTTGAACTGGTGGCCGTCAACGACATTGGTTCGATTGACAACATGGCCTATCTGCTGAAGTACGACAGTGTATACGGGCGCTACGATAAGAGTGTCGAGGTAAAAGGCGACAGCCTGGTTATCGACGGCCACACGATCAAATACCTGAGCGAACGCGACCCGGCTAACCTGCCCTGGGCCGACCTGAACGTCGATCTTGTCTTTGAATGCACAGGCATCTTCACCAAAGAGGAGGACGCCGGCAAGCACATTAAGGCCGGGGCGGAATGGGTCATCATCTCCGGCCCGACCAAGAGCAAGGGCATACCCACCGTCGTGCATGGCGTCAACAAGGCCAACGGCGATGTGCACATCATTTCCTGTGCAAGCTGCACCACCAACAATATCGCCCCGGTGATGGAGATCATGGGCCGCCGCATCGGTATCAAGAAGGCCATCATGACCACCGTTCATGCCTATACCGCCACCCAGCTTCTGGTTGATGGGCCGGGCGGGAAGGATATGCTGCGCGGACGTGCGGCGGCGATCAACATCGTCCCGTCATCCACCGGCGCGGCAGTGGCAACGGCGCTGGCCCTGCCCGAACTTGAGGGTAAATTCGACGGTCTGTCGCTGCGTGTGCCGGTTCCGGTGGGTTCGATTGCGGACATCGTGTTTATCGCTGAGCGCCCGACCAGCGTCGAGGAGATCAACAACATCTTCCGCGAGGAAGCCGGCACGGAACGCTACGATGGGATTTTGGGTGTGGTCGATGAGCCTATTGCCTCCACCGATACCATTCAGGACCCGCGCGCTTCGATTGTTGATCTGACGCAGACAATGGTCGTCGATGGCGATCTGGTCAAGATTATGAGCTGGTATGACAACGAGTGGGGCTACACCAATCAGATGATTAAGGAAGCCCTGGCAACACTCGCCAGCAAGACCCCGGCTTGATGATGCCGGTCTGAACATTGGGGGGACGGTGACCGCATCGTCCCCTTTTGATTCGTGCTGCCTTGCGCGCCGTGCCCGTTTGTCGCCTGGCGCTGACTTTCGCCCTTTGCCGGAGATGTGACGCATGAAAACAATCGGACTCATCGGCGGGATGAGCTGGGAATCGTCGCTGTTGTACTATCAGATCATCAACGAAACGGTCAGGGAACGGCTCGGCGGGCTGCATTCGGCGCAGTGCCTGCTGTGGTCGTTTGATTTTGCCGAGATTGAAGCGCTGCAAGTGGCGGGGGATTGGGCGCAGGCCGCACAGCGTATGATCGACGCGGCCCAACGGCTGGAACGTGCCGGCGCGGAATGCCTCGTGATCTGCACCAACACCATGCACAGAATGGCCGATGAGGTACAGGCAGCGGTGAGCGTTCCCCTGCTTCACATCGCGGACGCGACGGCCGACAAAGTGCGGGCAGAGGGTATCCGGCGGGTCGCGCTGCTGGGCACGCGTTACACAATGGAGCAGGACTTCTATAAAGGCCGCCTGATCGAACGCTATGGACTGAACGTCCTGATTCCCGACGCTGACGGAATTCAGGCGGTGCATGACATCATCTACAACGAACTTGTTCGCGGCATTGTCAGGGAGCCATCGCGCCAGCAGTACCAGCGTGTGATCGACCAACTGGCGGAGCAGGGCGCGGAGGGCGTCATCCTCGGCTGTACCGAAATCACCCTGCTGGTCAAACCGGAACACAGCCCGCTGCCGCTGTTCGATACGACCTATCTGCACGCCGTTGCCGCTGTTGACTGGGCGTTGAATACGGGCTGAACTGCAACGGTCAGGGTTCATATAGCGTATAAATGAGAGACACGACCAATCAGTGCAAGGTAAGGTGCTATGAGCGAGTGGGTCAGATTGATCGCAACGGGTATGATCTGGGGATGTCTGGCGGTTGTCCTCACCCTCGGAGGGAGCTACAGCGGCGAGATAGTTCCGCTGACGCTTATTCTGGGCATCGCGGCGACCATCAGCACCGTCAAGATATGGGAAAGTGGGCGAGCCGTGCAGGCGGGTGACGCGGGGGACGCTGCCGGGAAGCAAAAACGTGATAACCGCTTTGCCCGGCTGGTGGACAAGCTGGATGAGGATGAGGTCTACCAGCTTGAAGAACTGCTGGCATCGCGCCGGGACGAAGAGATTGTGAGACGCAGCCAGCGATGAGCGCCGCAGAGCATCGCCAGCGCGCCGGGAGCGGCCCGGTGACAACTGCCATCGTCACCGTCAGCGACAGCCGCACCCCAGAGACAGACAAAAACAGACAATACCTCGAAGCTCGCCTGACGGAACTCGGCCATCGGGTCGCCGCCTATCGCCTGATTAAGGACGAACCCGATCAGGTCGCCGCTGCGCTGGAAGAACTGGCCGCCATGCCCGATGTGCAGATCATCCTGTTCAACGGTGGGACAGGGATCAGCCCGCGCGACACAACCTACGATGTCATCAGCCGCTATCTCGAAAAGACTCTGCCCGGTTTTGGCGAACTTTTCCGCCTGATTAGTTATCAGGAAATTGGCCCGGCAGCCATGTTCAGCCGGGCGACAGCGGGCGTTTACCGGCAGACACTGGTGGTGTCGATGCCGGGAAGCAGCGGGGCCGTCAGAACGGCGATGGAAAAGCTGATTCTCCCGGAAATCAATCATCTGGCCTGGGAGATCGTGCGCAAGAATTAGGCACATTTTGTCTATGAGACGAGGGCTGAGTTTGTGGCCGCAAAACTGCCTGAAGTGTTCCAAGGGGCTGGTTGGCTTTTGCTCCGGGACTTGACGCCGTCGTTTTTCGTCTATAATTAGAAAAGTCTGTTGTTTTATTTGACCTGAGAAGCCAGAACCTCTGGCCTGAAGAGCAGACCATGATTATTTCCGGCACAATGTCCGATACCTGCTACCTTGATTTGAGCAAACACGCGCACCCTATACCCGGTGCGCCTGTGGTTCAGTAATACGGTTACTAATATACTGATCTGATCGAACGACCCGGCGCACCTTACCGGGTCGTTTTGATTCTGCTGGCCTGATCTGTGGTTGTCCCAAGGAGACATGATGTTCAAATCTGGTAGCATGAAAACATTCAGCATCATCTGGTTCGGGCAGTTGGTATCGCTGTTCGGCACGGCCATGACCCGCTTCGCCCTGATGATCTGGGCTTACCAGCAGACCGGGCAGGCGACGACGCTGGCGCTGCTGGGCTTTTTCGCCTTCATCTTCCCCGTGATTCTCAGCCCGGTGGCCGGGATCGTCGTGGATCGTTATGACCGGCGGGCGATTATGGCGCTGGCCGATCTTGGTTCCGGCGTGCTGACGCTGACGCTGCTGGCGCTGTATGCGGCGGGTGGGCTGGAAATCTGGCATCTGTACGTGGTGGAAGCAGCGACCGGCGCGCTGGATTCGTTCCAGACGCCGGCGTTTTCTGCGGCGACAACCATGCTGGTGCCGCGCCGGTATTACACGCGGGCCAACGGAATGCGGTCGCTGGCGCTGGATGCCTCGCGTGTGTTCGCGCCGTTTACCGCCGGATTCGCGCTGACTCTGGTAGACATCAGCGGCGTGCTGCTGATCGACGTGGCGACGTTTCTGATCGCCATGCTGACGCTGCTGCTGGTGCGTATCCCCCGGCCTCCAGTTTCGGTTGAGGGGCAGGCGGCACGCGGCAGCTGGCTTCAGCAGGCGCGCTTTGGCTTCCGCTACATTTTCCAGCGGCCCGGTCTGACCGGTCTGCTGCTGATTTTCATGGGCATCTGCTTCTTTGCCGCGCTGGCTTACTATTCGATTCTGCCCGCGATGATCCTGGCGCGAACCGGCAACGACCAGTTGGCGCTGGCAACGGTGCAGTCGGTGCTGGGGATCGGCGGGGTGGTGGGCGGCCTGCTGATGAGCATCTGGGGTGGCCCCCGGCGCTTGATTCATTCCATTTTTGCGGGTACGGCGCTGTCGTACCTGCTTGGCGATCTGCTGTTCGCTCTGGGCCGCAGCGTCGAGATGTGGAGCGTCGCTGCGTTTGCTGCTGCTGTGTTCATCCCGTTCATCAGCGGGTCGAATCGCGCGCTGTGGCAGTCCAAAGTGCCGCCGGATGTGCAGGGGCGCGTGTTTGCCTCCCGCTGGATGCTGGAAGGCACGGCGATGGCGCTGGGTTATCTGGTTGCCGGGCCGCTGGCCGACCAACTGCTGGAACCGGCCATGCAGCCGGGCGGGGCGCTGGCCGGTGTGTTCGGCGGGCTGGTGGGAACCGGGTCGGGCGCGGGCATGGCGGTGATCTTCATCGGCACAGCGACCTGCGGCGCGCTCATCAGCCTGAGCGGTTACCTGATCCCGGCGCTGCGCCGCGTCGAAACCGACCTGCCCGATCATGACATGGCGCGCATCAGCGACCCGGCGCTGGAACAGGCGTGAGCCTTGTTCGCATCTCTGGCTCCGCAGCAGCGCGCCCCGGAGAGGCTGCGGGGCCGCAGCTCCCACCGGTCAGCATACGCTTGCTTGACTGTGCCAGAATCTCAATAGTAAACGTAAGGTGGGATGTGATAGTATTCGGGGCATGAAGATCATCCACACCCGTTTCAAATCTCTGTTGATCGTTGGCTGGCTGGCGGTGGTGACTCTGGCGTGCAACCTGAGTGGTTCGCAGACGCCGCCTACGCTGGCGCCGCGCGCCACCTTTACCCCGCCGCCGACTCTCGGTTATCCGACTCTCAGCCCTGAAGAACTGCCGGAGGCGATTTCGACCAGTGTCGCCAGCGCAAATGTCAACGCCGCACTGATTAATCTGGCGAACCAGGTGGAAACCGACCGGCTGATGCTGCATGTCGATACGCTGCAAAGCTTCGGCACGCGGCATGTCAATTCCGGCTATGGCCGCAGCGACTGGGGAATCGGGGCGGCGGCGAATTACATCAAGGGGCAGTTCGAGAAAATCCGGGCGGATTCGCAGGGGCGGCTGGTGGTATTTGAGCATCAGTTCGAGGTGGAATGGGCCGGTGTCAGAAGCCAGCCGTATAACATCGCCGCCTTTCTGAGCGGGACGGAAGAAGGCGCGGGCACGGTCCTGATCGGCGCGCATTACGACACCATTTCTTCGCGTGATTTTGAGGATGGCAACGCGGCAGCGCCGGGGGCCAACGATAACGGTTCTGGCGTGGCGGCGCTGCTGGAACTGGCGCGGATACTCAGCACACGCAATCACCGGGCGTCAATCATGTTTGTGGCGTTTTCGGCGGAAGAAATCCAGCGGCGGGGGAGTCAGGCGTTTGTGCGCGACTATCTGCTGCCGCGTGGCATCGACATCAACGTCATGATTAACCTGGACATTATCGGCAGCCCGACCGGCCCCGGTGGGGTGACGAACGACGGGATGCTGCGGGTGTATTCATCGGGGCCAAACGAATCGCCCTCGCGGCACATGGCGCGTACTGCCGAGCTGATCGTGACGGAACATGCGCCGTATATGACGCTGGCCGTAGAGGGCAGCGAAGACCGTGAAGGGCGCTACAGCGATCACCTGTCCTTCAGCGAGGCGGGCTACCCGGCAATCCGGTTTATCGAAAGCATTGAGGATACGACGCGCCAGCACAATGACCGCGATACCATCGACGGTATTCAGGGGGCTTACTTCACGCGGGTGACGCAGACGATTCTGACGATTGTGGCCTCGCTGGCCGATGGGCCGCGTCCGCCGCGTAATATCGCCCTGCGGGATGCTGGCGGCGGGGCGCGCACGCTGGTGTGGGAACCGATTCCAGGCGCGACCAGCTACGTGGTGGCGCTGCGCTGGCCCAATGCCCTGCGCTACGATCAACGTTTCGAGATCGCCGATACCAGTGTGACGTGGGATGGCTTCGTGCCAGAACGTTTCGTCGGGCTGGCGATTGCGGCCAAGGACGCCAATGGCCTGATGGGGCCGCTTTCGGCGGAGTTCACGATCCGCTGAGTTTGCCCCGCTCTGGTGAAGCAGGTCACGGACCAGCAGCTCGCTGATTTGAAACTCTTTCTCGTTGTGTTCACAGGCTGCCGTGTTGTATCCACTGGAGCCACTCCTGCCATTTTTTCTACTCTGCTATAATGGCGGGGGGTAAGCAGCAGGAGTCACAATGACCGACGACATCCAGCCCATCCCCGGCGAGCAGGCGCGGGCCATCCTCGAACAGGCCATCCGGCAGCGACTCGGCGAGAACTGGGACAGCGAGGACAGCGGCTGGGCGGTGGTGAGCAGCCATGACTTTATGGCCCGGCTGAACCGGGGACGTGTCAACGTCGATTTTTACGTTGATTTGCTGGGCAACGTAACCATCGAGGAAAAGGCGGTTAACCCCGGTCAGGATACCGGGCGGCTGTTCGCGTGGATGTTCCTGCTGCTGTCGCTGGGGATCGCCTTTCTGCTGGCGAAAATCGTCGGGTGGCTATGACCCGGCGCGACTGGCTGCTGTTTCTGGCGCTGATGCTGGTGGTCATTGTGGTCGCCCTGCCCATCGTGACCTATCCGTTAGGGCGCGATCAGGGTGAATTCGCTACCATTGGACGCGGCATCCTCAACGGCAAAGTCCCCTACGTCGATTTATGGAACCCCAAACCACCGGCGATCTTTTATATCTACGCGCTGGCGCTGCGGCTTTACGGCCAGACGACGGCGGCGCTGCGGGTAGTTGATCTGCTGGTCGTGCCGGTCATCAGCGCAGCGTTGTACTGGCTCGGCTGGCGCGTGGCGAATCAGCGAGTCGGGTTATTTGCGGCGGTGATCTTCCCGGCGTTCTATTTCACCGAGACGTTCTGGACTCTGACGCAGAACGACGGTATCGCGGCCCTGCCGATGGCGCTGGCGGTGGTGTGCGCTTTCAGGGCAGCGGATGGCGCGGCGTCGTGGCGCGGGGCACTGTGGGCCTTTGGCGCAGGGGCTTTGAGTGCGGCGGTGGTCTGGTTCAAGTATCCGTTCGCGCTGTTCGGGCTTGTGCCAGTGGCCAGCTATTGGGCCGCAAGGGCACCTCACCCCCGTCTTGCTGCGCTTGACTCCCCCTCTCCATCAATGGAGAGGGTGCTAAAGAGGCCGGCCTTTGACCGGCCAAAGGCAGCTTTGCTGCCCCCGCGCATGGGGGGTGAGGTTTCGGCCTACACCGCGCTCATAGCCCTGCTCGCCTTCCTCAGCGGCGGCCTCGTCGTTGTTGGGGTGGGGATCGCGCAAATGGCGGCGCTGGGCGCGCTGGACGAGTGGCTTCTGAGCGCGGGCGTGACTTCGCAATACACGGCGCTGACCTTCAACCTGGAGGATTTCAGCCAGTTGATGGGCACGGCTCTCGGCTTCCGCTGGCAGCACTGGGGTCTGCTGTGGCTGCTGGCGGCAGCGTGGTTCGTGCTGGGCCGGGCTGGCGAGCAGCGCGGGCGCGGGTGGTGGGTGATTGTGCTGTGGGCGCTGGCCGGGCTGGCGATCATGCTGGTGCAGGCCAAGGGCTACGATTATCACTGGCTGCCGATGCTGCCGCCGCTGGCGCTGCTGGGCGCGGACACAATCGACCGGCTCATCGACCTGGCGGCGCGCAATGGGTATGCTCGCCGCAGCCAGATTCCGGCGACGGTTCTGGTCGTGGCGCTGCTGCTGGCGATTCAGGGGCGGGGCATCTGGCCGCAGGCATGGTATTACCTGACCGGGCAGGAAGACCAGCTTGCCTATTACGGACGCTTTCAGGCGGGGGAGGTCGTCGCCGATGAGTCGCTGGCGGTGGCGAATTTCCTGCGGGAACGGGTCTCGCCGGGCGATTCGCTGTATATCTGGGGTTTCCGGCCCGAAGTGTATTTTCTGAGCCAGTTGAATCCGGCGACGCGCTTTATCTTCCACTTTCCGCTGGTCGCGCCCTGGTATCCGGCAGCATGGCGGCAGGAAAATGTCGAGGTGCTGTGGGCCGCGCTGCCGCCCTATGTGCTGGTGCTTCAGGTGGATTATATGCCCTGGGTGACAGGCCGGAATGAGGATTCCCATACGCTGCTTCAAGAGTATAATGAGTTGAATGACTGGTTGATCTTTAATTACGAGCGCGAGGCGCAGATCGGCAATTTTCTGGTATGGAAGCGCACAACCAATTGAAGTCGCAAGCCTCACCACCCAAAGTCACCCTGCGCACAGCCACCCGCAGCGACATCAGCGCGATCATCACGTTTATCGAGCCGTTTATCGAATCCGGACAGCTTCTGCGCCGCACCTCAGATGAAATTGACGAGTGGCTGCCGAACTTCTTCCTCGCTGAAGTTGACGGCGAGATTGTGGGCTGTGCGGCGCTGGAAATCTACTCGAAGAAACTGGCGGAAATCCGCAGTCTGGCGGTGTCGCCGAAAGTGCAGGGCATGGGCATTGGCAAGATGCTGGTTAACGCCTGTGTGTCACTGGCGCGCCAGAAAAACATCCTCGAAGTGATGGTCGTGACCTCGAACGAGCAGTTTTTCAAGGCGGTGGGTTTTGATTTCACGCTGCCAGGCGAAAAGAAGGCGCTGTTCATCCAGACGCGGGATGTGTATTAGGTCGGGATACTAAAAAAGGCCCGCGTTGGGGACGCAGGCCCACAATAAATGACTGACCGCAGCGGCTACTGCGATGTACCCCGGACGTATTCGAGAATCACCAGCAGTATAATCGCGCCGACCACCGCAATCACCGCGCCAAGGATGTTGACTCCCGCCAGTGTACCTTCGGCGGTGATGTTCAGCACATTGAGGATAAGGCCGCCGACGAGACCGCCCACCAGCCCGACCACAATGTCGGTGATGTAGCCGGCGGCGGTTTGCCGCCGTGTAATGACAGCCGCAATCAAACCGACAAGCGCGCCGATCACCAGCCACGCAATTACATTTGTCGTGTCCATCTTTCCCTCCTGCACCTGTAATGTGTGTAGTCACATTACAATTCACATTATAACACTGAAGGGACTGGATAAAGATGAGGGGTGTCACCCGGAATTGACGCAAATCGTCACTTTGACGCAGCGAATCAAAAAAGGCCCGCGCTTATGAGCGCAGGCCCCAAGTTTGTGCCTGACCAGACTTAACGTGGACGCTGGATGAATTGCAGAATCGCCAGCAGGATTACTGCGCCGATGAAGGCGACAAGGATACTGCCGATGTTAATGCCGGTGACCGCGCCGCCGACGCCAAGCTGAGTCAGCAGGAAACCACCGATAAAACCACCGATAATGCCGACGATAATGTCCGTCAGGCAGCCCTGACGGGAGTTGGTTTTCATCACTATGCTGGCGAGCCAGCCGGCGATGCCGCCCACGATAATCCATGCCAGAATGTTTGCGATATCCATTTCCTCTTTCCCCTAAATGCATGTAAAGCGTAAATCTAATCTTAACATGATTTATAAGCTGCTGTAATGGGATAAGTGGCGGGTTTTTTTGCGGGCTGACTGGCGGATAAAAGTGGATAGCCGGCGGCGTGAATTGTGCTAAAATACGCGCCATGTTTCGACGCAAGCTGATCGTCTGCCTGCTGCTGGCAGCTCTGGCGCTGCCCACCGTTACCCGGAGTCAGGGTGCGGCGGGTGACCTGCTGGCTCGCATCAATAACCTGCGCGCCTCGCTGGGTCTGCCGGGCTATCGCATCAACGGGGCGCTTGGCGCGGCGGCCCAATCTCATGCCCAGTGGATGGCTGATAACGCCAGTATCACCCACGTCCGGCCTGATGGTTCCGGCCCGCGCACCCGCGCTGTCAATGCCGGCTACCCGACAACCGATGTGAGCGAGAATATCTACGGCGGTACGAACGCCACGGTTGATTCGGCCTGGGGTTTCTGGGTCAATTCCGGCGTTCATTATCGCGGTATGGTCAATGACCGCTTTCAGGAAGTGGGCATCGGCATCGCGTCGTCGTCGTGGGGGACGACCTTTGTGGTGATGTTTGGTAATCCGGGCGGGCCGCCGCCGTTTGTGCCACCCCCCTCCGCCGGGGGCAGCGGCGCCAGCGGGCCATCTGCACCGCCATCGTTCGTCAAGGGGATAGACCCTCGCGGGTTTATTATGCACGAAATCCAGCCGGAGGATACGCTCGGCGACATTGCCCTGCTGTATGGTTATACGTGGGATGACATTCCCTACATGAAGGAAATCAACGGGCTGGAAGATCACCGTTCACTCCAGATTGGGGAGATTTTCCTTGTGCCGCCGCACGATGGCACATATACACCCACGCCGGGTGGCGAAGAATCCGCAGAAGCCGGCGAAGCGGAAACCCGGCAGGAACCCACCCCCACGCCGCAGCCGAGCGATACGCCCACGCCGACTCTGCCGCCCACAGCGGTAGCGATTGCTACCGCCGCCGCCATGCCGGAAGTTATCGCGCTGGCAATCAGCAGCTCTGCGCCCCCCGTCACGCCCACTGCGCTGGTGGTGGCCGCAGCCAGCACCGAAGTTGCGCCGGCGCTGGCAGGCAGCACGATCACCCGCAGCGGCCCGTCCCCCTGGCTGGCGATTGCGCTGGTGGTGCAGGTCGGGCTACTGGCGGTGGCCGGGGTCGAGTTTATGCGCCGGGCACGCCGGAAGTGAGGCCATGATTTACCGCTATGTGCGCGCATTCTTCATCGCGCTCAGGATGACTCTGCGCGGCGAAAGCGTACCGCCGCAAACGCCGCTGGCTGCGTGGATGGCACAGGGAATCGAACAGCTTGATGTCATCGACCAGCTTGTGGCCCATCACGACATCGACCCGCAGCAGGTGGTGCTGCATATCGACGCCCGCGACATCACCATGTCAACCATCCTGCGCACGGTGCGCTTTCATCTGACCAACGAATACCCCGTGGTGCTGCGCCAGTTTTCCGAACACGGCCTGACCGTTGTGCGCGCCAGCAATCTCGACGACCATTACCGGCTCACCCGGCTGGAAACCGCGCCCGAACTCCGGGGCACGCCGGTTGAGCAGGCGGTGGCGCGGCTGGCGGTGATTCTTGAAGCCATTCCTGAAAATGCATGAAAATTGTAAAAAGATTGATTTTTGTCGCATAATTCATTGACTGACAATTCTTTTCGTGCTATTTTAAGGATGTCAGTTAATCATCTATCATTTAGGAGTTATCATCATGCTGTACATGCCACGCGAAGAAGGACAGGGTCTGGTTGAATATGCGCTTATTCTGGTGCTGGTCGCCGTTGTGGTGATCGTCATTCTGGCGCTGCTTGGCCCGGCCATCGGCAACATCTTCTCGAACCTGGTCAACACTCTTTAATTGCATTCCTGCATCATTGAGAGAGCGCCCTGCGGGGCGCTTTCGCTTTTTCAGGATATTTCTGCCATTCTTTTTTCAGAAACTGTGCTATAATACACTTTCAGTTGAGACTGATACGTGCATTTAATTACTCCACATTAAATTCCCTGTCACGCTCAAACTCCATAACGCTAGGAATGTGTCCATCATCGAGGCACATTCGTTAATCATGTCGAGGACACATGCAATTTCAAGATTTGAACCTGATCGAGCCTTTGCTGCGCGCGGTGCGCGCCGAAGGATACACAGAACCCACGCCAGTTCAGCAACAGGCCATTCCGCACGTTCTGGCGGGGAAGGATTTGATTGGCTGCGCGCAGACCGGAACCGGCAAGACCGCCGCGTTTGCGCTGCCGATCCTGCAACGACTCGCCAGCGGTAGCCAGAACCGGCAGCGAGGCGCGATTCGCGCCTTAGTGCTTACGCCGACACGGGAACTGGCGGCTCAGATCGGCGACAGCTTTGCGGTCTATGGCCGCCACACCGGGCTGCGCCATACTGTCATTTATGGCGGTGTGGGCCAGCAGCCGCAGATTCAGGCGCTGCGACGCGGCGTTGATATACTCGTAGCGACACCGGGCCGGCTGCTCGACCTGCTGAATCAGGGCGCAGTGCGGCTGAACATGATCGAGGTTTTTGTGCTGGATGAAGCCGACCGGATGCTTGATATGGGCTTCATTCAGGACGTGCGCCGGGTGATTAAGGCGCTGCCCGCCCGGCGGCAAACGCTGCTGTTTTCGGCCACGATGCCGGCAGCTATCCAGGAACTGGCCGATCATATTCTGATCGAGCCGGTGCGGGTCGAAGTGACGCCGCAGGCGACGACGGTGGAAAAGATCGAGCAGTCGGTGTTCTTTGTCGATAAGAAGAACAAACGCGCTTTGCTGGAACATATCCTGAGCGATCCGGCGATCCGGCGCGTGCTGGTGTTCACCCGTACCAAACACGGCGCTAACCGTCTGGTCGAACAGCTTGATCGCGCCCGGATTCAGGCGGAAGCCATTCACAGCAACAAATCGCAGACCGCGCGCGAACGGGCGCTGGCGAACTTCCGATCAGGCAAAACACGGGTGCTGGTGGCAACTGACATCGCTGCGCGGGGTATCGACGTTGACGATGTGACTCACGTCATCAACTATGATCTGCCCAACGAGCCGGAAAGCTACGTTCACCGGATTGGCCGCACGGCGCGCGCCGGGGCATCTGGCACAGCCTATTCGTTCTGCGATGTTGAGGAACGCAAGTTTCTGCAGGACATCGAGAAGTTGATCCGGCTGAGTGTGCCGGCTGTTGAGGAACATCCTTATGCTCTGGCAGCGGGAGCGATGGCTGCACCGCGCCGGAATGGCAGCCAGCATCAGCAGGCAGTCAGCAACAGGACGCAGCAGGGCCAGCGCGCCGGGGAGGATGCGCGACCACCGCGCCGCCGGCGCCGATCCCACCGCGCGGGGAATGGGATGCATTACCGCAGCCGGCGTGAGGGTTGACGGCAGGCCAAAGAAAAACAGGCTGAAGCCGTAAAAATCCGGGCAGATAGGGGATTAATTCAGCGGCAGGTAAACGCTAACGTTTGTGCCTTTGCCAACCGTGCTTTTGATCTCCATCTGTCCGCCGTGCAGTTCCGCCAGCCGCCGGACAATCACCAGCCCCAATCCCAGCCCCTGCTGTTCGTAAAAGGCACGCCCGAACTGCATATATGCGCCGATACGTTTGATCTCATCGGCACTCATACCCCGGCCAGCATCACTGATACTGAGGCGGTAGTTGTTTCCCTCGATGATCGAGGTCAGCCGAATCGGCGTCCCCGGTTCCGAGAATTTGCAGGCATTTTCGACCAGTTCCAGAACGATGCGGGTCAGGCTTTCTTCGGCGATGCGCAGGGCAGCCGGGCATAAATCGACCGCCAGATCATGCGAACGATTAACGGTGGCGGCCTGCTGGCAGGCTGCGGCGGCGATCACCTGATCGACGTTACCGGTGAGGTGATTACGCAGGACCTTAATTTCCGCCGGATCGCTTGCCAGGACCTCGAGCTGGGCATAGACCAGATAATTTTCGACCAGCCGTTCCAGCCGCTGTCCCGCTTTGATGATCGCGCCGGTAGCCTGCACGATGTCTGCGCTGGTTGCCGAAGCATGATTCATTTCGAGCATCTGGGCGAAACCCAGAATGAGATGCAGCGGTGTGCGCATTTCGTGCGGCAGGGCATACATGATATTGGTGCGCAGAATCTTCAGGGTAGTGTCATGTTTTTCCTGAAGGGCTGCCTGCCGCTGCAAGCGCACCTCAACCGCCTTGAGCAGATCATCGGGCTTGAAAGGCTTGATGAGATAATCATCGGCCCCCAGCGCCATTCCCTGCCGCATCGCCTGCTGTTCGGCGACGGCGGTGACGAAAATCACCGGGATCGCCGCAGTCTGGGGATTGGCCCGCAGCGTCCGCAGCAGATCGTAGCCGTCCATACCGGGCATCAGAATGTCTGAAACGATTAATGCGGGCTGGAATTCTTCTGCCAGACGGATACCGGCGAACCCGTCGCTTGCGCCCCGCACGCTGTAACCGCTGTATTCCAGCACGGCCACAATCGTCTGGCGCAGCGAACGCTCATCATCAATCACCAGTATCCTGACTTTGTCGGCTTGTTCCTGGGCAGCCAGGGCTGCGAGGTGGGCGGTGGTTTCGACATACATAAACGTCTGCTGACTCTCTGAATAACGGTATTTGACAGCTACTTTATATTACAGACTATTACAACAAAGGGTCAAGCTTTATCTGTGAATTTTCAATGAAAAAGGGGAGAAATTGCGTCAGCCCCTGGTCAGCGCCATAATAATGGTTAGGTGTTAGCGAAGCATCAGCCCCAACAGACTCATGGCCGATTGTTTCATTTCCTACAGACGAACACCCAGCGCACCGGTGGCAATCGTGTTGCAATCCAAGCTGGAAAGCAAATACGGTTTTGACGTGTACCTCGATACCACAAGGACGGACAGCACGCACGTGCGTTTCCCGGAACGGTTGATGCGGGCTATCGCCGATGCCCCCGTTTTCATTTGTTTGCTGGGTGAGCGTGACGGCCAGCACACGCTGGAAAGCGACTGGGTGCTGAAAGAAATCCAGCAGGCGTATGACCTGAGAAAATTCTGTATCCCCGTGTTTCAGGAAAGCTACCGCCCTCTGCCCGACACGCCGCCCGCCGTCGATTATCTGCTCGGTTTCGATGGCGTGCATATTCTCGATCAGAAGAACATTATGATCGATGAATCGGTGCGGCAGATGGCCGATCTGATACGGCCTCACCGGAAAAGGCGGCGAACTCCGCTGCTGATCGGCGCGGGCGCTTTGTTCGTGCTGTTTGTTCTGGGGGTGTTCCTGATCCTTGCCAACTGGGACGACTTCAGCAGCACACCCGACCCGCCCTCGACCACCGCTGTCGCGCAGGCGGCCCCTGAAACCCTCACTGCTGAAAGCGGTGTCTCAGCCCCGCTTGCCACTGATGACTCGACGGATACGCCTGCGCCAGAGCCAACCATGACAGAGACAGCGCAGCCGACCCGCACAGACACGCCCACGCCATCGAACACCCCAGACATCATCGCTGCCGCGCGTTTGGTACTCGAACAACAAACCGCGCAGGCCATCATCGATAACAGCACCGCCACCGCCGCCCGCGCCACCCTGGATTTTGAACTTCAGCAGACCGAAAGCGCGAACCTGACCGCCACTGCCACCCGGTGGACGGCCACCCCGACGCCCAACCTCACCGCCAGCGTCGAAGCCGTGCTCACGCATTGGGCTAACGAAACCGCCACCCAGGCGGCAGTTGACCGGACCGCTACGGCCACGCTGTGGACAGCGACACCGACGGCCACCTTCACGCCAACCTTGTCCCCCGAACAGCGCGCCCTGACGCCGGTTGCCCACAACGCCGACTGGACGCCGGTGGAACGCGATTTCGACGGCGTGACGATGGTGCTGGTTCCAGCCGGCTGCTTCATGATGGGCAGCGACGAAAGTCAGGATGACGAACAACCGGTGCATGAACAATGCTTTGAGGAGCCTTTCTGGATTGACAAATACGAGGTGACGCAGGCGCAGTTTGCGCGGCTGGGCGGGCAAAAAGCCAACCCGAACCATAGCACAGGCGACAACCGCCCGGTGGAGCGCATCACGTGGTTCGAGGCGCGCGATTTCTGCGTCCTGCGCGGGGCGCGCCTGCCCACCGAAGTCGAATGGGAGTACGCCGCGCGCGGGCCGGATAGTCTGGTTTATCCGTGGGGCAATGCATGGAATGCGAATAATGTGGTCTGGTTACGTAACTCAAACAATCAGACAGCCGCTGTTGGCAGCATTCCGGCCGGCGCATCGTGGGTAAGGGCGCTGGATATGAGCGGCAATGTATGGGAATGGACCAGCAGCCTGTACGAACCGTACCCTTATGATGCCAGCGATGGCCGTGAGGCGGATACCGGTAATCGCGCGGATGTGCGCCGGGTGTTGCGGGGCGGGTCGTTCCTCAATGCAATCGCAAACCTGCGCGGCGCGATTCGTTACAGGTACATCCCCAACTCCGGGAACAATATCAGAGGTTTTCGCTGCGCCCGCTCTGTCTGAGCGCAGCGAAGGCCGGAATATCGTAAACACCTCACCCCCAACCCCCTCTCCATTGCGACTGCGAAGCGTCCCTGTGGGATGGAGAGGGGGAGCTAAGCGAAGCGCAGCGGGGTGAGGTAATCATTCGCGGTGAAGTCGCCGCCTATTCCTCATTCGATGGCTCTGTGATGGTTTCCGCCTCAGCAGCCCCCTCCGGGGCAGGTTCCGCCGCTGGCTGGACTGCCGGGGCCACCGCCTCGAAGTTAAGCTGATCTGCCGGCGTGCCGGTAGCCGCCTCCAGCAGCAGCAGCAGGCGATCCGCCATCGCCGCCGGGTCAGGGTGGATGCCGTCCTGCAGCAGCGCCGTTTCAAACAACTGCTCGATTGCTACATCCACCATGCGATTGTCGGGGTTGGCAGCGATCATGCCGCTCAGATTGTGCAGCAGCGGGTGGCGCGGGTTGAGTTCCAGCGTCTTGACCGGCAGTTCGTATTCTTTGTCGAGCAGGCGGTTGATGCGGAACATATTGCGCCGGCTGCTGCTGTCGCCGCTGACCAACCGCGCCGGGCTGCCCACCAGCGTCTTGCTTTCGCGCACATCCTGCACCCGATCACCCAGCACCGCTTTGAAGCGTTCGACCAGCGCGCCAAAATCGCTTTCCGCCACAGCCTCGCGCGGGGCTTCTTCAGGCTCTGCCGGTGCTGTGCCGATGCCGCTCAGGTCGATGTCGGCCTCATCGACGTTGCGCAGTTTATGGCCGTTGAAGGTTTCCAGCCCCATAATCATGAACGAATCCAGCGGGTCGGTGAAGTACAACACTTCGATGCCGCGCTGCCGAAAAGGTTCAAGGTGCGGGCTGCGGCGGGCGCTGTGGAAGTCATCGCCGATGATGTAGTAAATATCGTCCTGATTTTCGACCATGCGCTCCACGTAGGCTTGCAGTGTGTGCCACTGGTTGGGGTCGTCGTCGTGGGTGGTGTTGAAATACAGCAGTTGTTCGAGGTCGCTGCGATCATCCGGGCTGACGACGATACCCTGCTTGATGAAGCGCCCGAAGCGGCGGTAAATGTTGAGGTATTTTTCCGTCTCGTTTTTCGCCAGCTTCTTCAGTTCACTCAGCACCCGGTTGGTGAGCGTCTTTTTGAGGTTCGCCATCACACGGGTGGCCTGCACACTTTCGCGGCTGACACTCAGCGGCAGGTCCTCGCTGTCGACCACACCCTGTATAAATTGCAGATATTCCGGCAGCAGATCGGTGCAGTAATCCTGAATCAGCACCTTGCGGGCATACAGCTTGAGACCGGGTTCCTTGCGCGGGCTGAACATATTCGGTTCGGCGCTGCTGGGTACATAGAGCAGCGCGTAGAATTGCAGCGGCACATCGGCGCGCACGTGCAGATGATGCAGCGGCCCCTCGAAATCAAAGGTCAGCATCCGGTAGAAATCGGTATACTGCTCTTCGGTGACATCCTTCGGGTTCTGCCGCCAGATGGCCGTGCGTTTGTTGGCCGGTTCCTCGTCATCGCCCACGTAGATGGGAAAGGCGATGTAATCCGAATGCTTGCGGATGATTTCTTTAAGCTGCCATTCCTGCAAGAATTCCTTGGCGTCGTCTTTCAGGTGAATGATGATGTCCGTTCCCCGGCCCTCGCGTTCAGCTTCTTCGATGGTGAAGGTCTCGTCGCCTCTGGATTCCCAGGCATAGGCCCGCGAGTCTGGCCGGTAAGAACGTGATACCACCCGTACCTTATCGGCTACCATAAACACCGAGTAGAAGCCGACTCCGAACTGCCCGATTACATCCTGCGCGCTGACGCTATTTTTTGACTGCTTCATCGCCTCGATAAACGCCTTCGCGCCGCTGTGGGCAATCACACCGAGATTCTGCTCCATGTCTTCAGCCGTCATGCCGATGCCGGTGTCGCTGATGGTCAGCGTGCCGGCCTTTTCGTCAGGCTTGATGACGATCTTCAGTTCGGCATCGGGGTCGAGCACATCGCGGTTGGTAAGCTGTTCAAACTGCACTCGATGGAGCGCATCGGAGGCGTTGGAAATGAGTTCGCGCAGGAAGATTTCGCGTTCGGTATAAAGCGAATGTACCAGAATATCCAGCAGTTGTTTGATTTCCGCTTTGAAGGCAAAGGTCTCGGACATAGCCCGTTCTCCCGTAGAACAGCGAATTGGTTGTCGAATCTCGAAGGATTATCTAACATACTCACGTAAGAACCAAATAAAAATAGCCGTCCGGCCTTGGGACAGGCAGAGAGGAAAAGATCATGCTTACCGCGAAGACGCAGCAGGCGCTCAATGACCAGCTCAATGCCGAACTGCAGGCGTATTATACTTATTTATCGATGTCCGCCTATTTTGAGGATCAGAATCTGAAGGGGTTCGCGGCGTGGATGCGCAATCATTCCAACGAGGAGATGATGCACGCCATGAAGATTTACGACTTCATCAACGAGCGCCGGGGGCGGGTGCAGTTGCAGACGATTCCGCAGCCTAGAATCGAGTGGGAATCGGCGCTGGAAGCGTTCGAGGATGCGCTCAAGCACGAGCAGCACGTGACGCATCTCATCAATCAACTGGTCGAGCTTTCGATGCAGGAAAACGATTACGCCACGCACAGCTTTTTGCAGTGGTTTGTCGATGAGCAGGTAGAGGAAGAGGCCGTCGTTGATGACGTGATTCAGGACCTCCGGCGGGTGGGTGATTACGGCCCCGGCCTGTTCCTGCTGGATCGGGAACTGGGCGGCGGCCAGGCACAACCAGGGAGCGCCCTGGCATAGGATGCGCCGCTAACCGACATGCACCAGCGCGAAGATGAGCACATCGCCCCAGTACAGGTCGCCATGTTCCAGCAGCGGCAGCGATTGGCCGGATTCCGGGTTATGGATTCTCAGCCGTAGATGGTGTGGCCCGGCGGGGGTATCCGCCGGAACCGGGATACACGGCGCGAGATCGATGATTGCCCCGGCAGGATGCGGGCCGAGATCAACCGTCGTCTCTGCGCGCAGCGTATTGTAGCCCTGTGTCAGGTAAAAATTGGCGTGATGTTTGCCTGCGATGTCGGCCAGCGCGGTCAGGCTGAGGCGGAAGCAAAAATCCTCGCCGGGGTGGGCATACAACTGGTGCTGAATCCCGCCCCGGTATTCCAGCAGGTCGCCAAACTGAAACCGAAGATCATCGCCGCCAGATTTATCCAAGCGGTAGAAAAGCATATCCATCACGCTGTCCCGGTAGCCGATGCGCCGGTCTGCCAGCAGTGCGCGCGCGGCATCCCAGGCGCTGGCATAGGTGCTGGGCATCACCACCCAGACCGATGCAGCCCGGCTCAGATGCTCGACATAACGCTGGATGTCGGCGGGTTCCTGCCAGCGCCACGCCAGATCAAGCGCGATGCCCTGCCGGATGCCGTACTGGCGGTCGTAATAGGCTGCCGGGCTGTGGGCCGGAATCGCCGTGATGGCCGGTTCGAGCGGGTGGCGCGCTTCGGCCATCTGCCGGGCTGCCTCGTCCCAGCGCGATTTGGGCGGCCAGACATAAGGATAAATCGTGAGCTGGGTGTAGACCAGCAGCGCGAGCAGCCCAATCTGCGCCGCCAGCGCAGCCTGCCGGGAAAAGCGAACAGCGTCAAAAGTCCCCACCCACGAGGTCGCATAGGCCACCAGCAGCGCCCCGGCGGGCAGAATGGCAAGGGTATAACGCACCTGAAACAGCGACGGTATCCAGGCGTCGAGCAGCAGCAGCCCCGCCGGAGTCAGCAGCAGCCACAGCAGCAGCAGCGCCAGCGCATCGCTGTACTGGCGGGCACGAGGCAGGGCGCTCCCCGGCACAAACGGTGCGATATAGATACCCCAGTAGCCGCCCGTGAGGTAAAAAATCAGCGCAGCAACAGCGGCATCAGGCTGTGTAAAGGGCGGCGCGGCTGGTCCGCCATGTGTATTCAACTGCCACACCAGTGATGGAATCCAGGGGGCGAACAGCAGCAGCGCCAGCCCGCCCGGCAGCGCAAACCGCCCGAAGCGGCGCGGCTGAGTCAGCAGCAGATGAATCGCATGGGTCAGCGCGATGAGCGCCCCGGCATAGTGGGTGTAGGGCAGGGCCGCCAGCAGGCCGCCGTACAGCACCGTTCGCCGCAAAGTCGGTTGTTTCCGCCATCGCAGATAGGCCAGAGTCGCCAGCGCGGCCAGCGCCAGCAGCAGCAGGTACATGCGGGCTTCGCGGTTGTAATAGAGGAAGCCGCCGGCTGTGCCAAGTATCAGGACAGCGATCAAACCAGTGCGGTGATCGAACAGACGCCGGCCAAGCGTATAAGTCGCCGCCAGTCCGATCAACCCGGCCAGAGTCGAGGGCAGGCGCGCTGCATAGACCGACTCCCCGGCCAGCAGGGACCAGATATCGAAAAAAGCAAAATACAGCGGCGGGTGAACATCGGCGCGGGCACGCTCCACAGCACGGCGCAGGCTGTCCACGACAAAGCGCACCCGGCCCGTCAGGTTTTCGGGTGGCTGGTCGTCATCGCGCACAATGTACAGCGTGTAGGCTTCATCGAACCACAGGCTGTCGCGCTGCAACCCTGCCGACGCGATGCCAAAAATGGTCAGGAGGGCCAGAATGGTCAGGATGTGACGATTCAGAAGCGCGGCGCGCGCGGTTTGCGATACAGCCACCAGTAATCTTTCTGCGGATAGGCGGGTTCAAGCTGCGGGTCCCACAAAAAGCCGGTATGCTCGCTGGCGACACTGCTCAGGCGGCTGTCGGTCTGGCGCACCTTGTCATCCAGTTCGGCACTCTGAATGCCAAGTTCTGCCATCGTCGCCAGAATATCCTGCACGATCGTGCGCCGAAGTTGTTCCGGTTTGTAGGCGTTAGCGGCCAGTTCCATGCTCTGTGCCGCTTCCGTGAAATAATGGCGCATGGCATCGAGGCGGGAATTGGCTTCCCACAGGATTTTTTTCTCATAATGGGCGCGCCACTCGTCGCGCAACGCTTTGTGCTGCTGCTGGAGCGCGTGGAGCTGTTGGCGCTGGCCGGTGGTAAGCTGCATGCGCAGGATTCCCAGCCGCCGCAGGCGCATCAGCAGTGCGCCGACCGTCAGGCTGGGCATGTTGCCGAAGCCCAGAAAGCCGCCGCCGATGCTGGTATAAAGCTCGCTGCCCTTCAGATAGTTTTCCAGCGCTTTTACCATTGCCTCGGCTTCGCGCAGGTCCTGATCGAACGAATAATGTTCCGTCATCACTCTTTCTCGCCGTTCACTGTAACAGGCAGTCTGATTGTAACAGGTTTGGCAGGATAGGACAGCGCCCTGCCGGGTAGGGTTGTCCAAACACTCGACCCAGACCATAACCCATCGAGTGGCCTATGAGCTAATCATGCGGCCAGTGGATGGATGAAAGCCCCATCTCATTTAAGATGTACCCTGTAGTTTAGAAACAGCGTGTAGAGGAAAGAGAAAGGATCACCAATCATGTTAAGCTGGGCCGTGTTATTCCTGTTGATCGCCCTGGTGGCCGCCGTGTTCGGCTTCGGAGGTATCGCCGGTACAGCGGCGGGTATCGCGCAGTTTCTGTTCGTCGTGTTCCTGATTTTATTTGTCGTGTCGCTGATTTTTGGACGGCGCGCTGTCTAATTCAGGCGATTAATCGAAAACCAAAAATCGCAAGCCCCTCCCAGCGAGGGGCTTGTTGATTCCTGTGCCTGCGTGTTTTGGGGTTCCGCACCTATAATAGAATCGTACCGGCAGCAGCAGCACAGGTGAGAAATCCATGCCAGCGACCTTCAGCCTTTCGGATGTGTTCATTTCGTATTCGCGCAGGGACAAGGCGTTTGTCCAGCGGCTGCATAAGAAGCTGCGCGAAAGCGGGCAGGAGGTATGGGTCGATTGGGAAGATATTCCCCCAACGGCGGACTGGTGGAACGAAATTCAGGCCGGGATCGACGGGGCCAGCACATTTATTTTTGTCATCAGCCCGGATTCGGTGACATCAGAGGTGTGTTACCGCGAGGTTGACCACGCCATCCGGTCCGGCAAACGCTTTGTGCCGCTGCTCTACCGCGAAGTTACCGAGCCGGAGCAGCAAAAGCGGATGCACCCCTCCATCGGTTCGCACAACTGGGTGATGTTTCATGACGAAGCGGCGTTCGAGGCAAGCTGCCAGAGCCTGATCGACGTGCTTCAGACCGATCTGGATTATGTGCGGACCCATACCCGCCTGCTGGTTCGCGCACGCGAGTGGGATAATCGTGGGCGCGATGCCAGCTTTCTGCTCAGCGGCACGGCGGTGCGCGAGGCGGAAACGTGGCTGGCCGGCGCGGCTGACCTGAATCCGCCCCCTACTCGCCTGCACACCGAATACATCCTCGCCAGCCGCCAGGGACAGGCTGCCCGGCAGCGTCGTATTCTGATGGGGGTCAGCGTGGCGCTGGCGGTGTCGGTGGCGCTGGGGATATTATCGTTTGTGCTGTTCCAGCAGGCTGAAAGCAACCGGGTGCTGGCGGATGCCAATGCGGCCAGCGCCGCCACCAACGAAGCGATCGCTGTGACCAACGCAGAAGAGGCGCAGCGGCAGGCGGCCACCAGCGAGGCCAATGCTAATCTTGCAGCAACCAACGCTGCCATCGCCAGCACCAACGAGGCAGAAGCCTTTCTGCGTGGAACCGCTGTCGCCAATCAGGCCGCGACCAGCGATGTCAACGCAACCCTGGCGAACATCAACGCGGCGATTGCCAGCACCAACGAAGCGCGGGCGGAAGCCAACGCCGCCATCGCCAGCACGAATGAGGCTGAGGCTTTCCGGCGTGGTACGGCGGTCGCGCATCAGGCGGCCACCAGCGAAGCCAATGCTGATCTCGCCGCGACTAATGCTGCCAACGCCGAAGCACAGGCCCGCCGCGCCGAAATCGCCCGCCAGCAGTCGCAGGCCGTCGCGCTGGCGGCAGATGCTGAAGTGGCGCTGAACGATGAGGATTACGAGTTTGCGATCCTCGTCGGGATTGCGGCGCTGGCCGATTTTCCATACACATGGCAGGCGGAGCGCGTTCTGGCGATGGCAATCGATCACGAAATTTACGAAATTGAGCCTGACGACCTGCCTGACATGCCCGACGATCCGCTGCTATCGCCCGATGGCACACTGCGGCTGATAGTTCCGCCGGACAAACCACAGCAGGCGGCTATCGTGCGCGCGGTGGAGGGCAGCGTCCTGTGGACCCTGATCGGCCATATTGATGATGTGACCGGGGCGGCATGGTCGCCCGATGGCACGCAGGTGGCGACGATCAGCGCCGATATGACGGTGCGCGTGTGGCACGCCGGAAGCGGACAGCTTGCGCGCGCGCTCTTCGGCCATGCGGATGAGGTCACGGCGGTGGCATGGTCACCGGATGGCAGCCGGCTGGTCACGGTGGAGCGCGATGGTGTCCTGCACATCTGGAATCCAGCCGAAAGCGTGCTGCCCATCAGCATCGAACTGGACGCAGACATTATCACCCGCGTGGCTTATACCGACAGCTATATCTACATGGTCAGCGATGAGGGCACAGCCTACCAGTTTGAATTGTGGGCCGGGCCGGATGATTTGCTGGCGGTTGCCCAGGGGCAGGCAGGGCGGCAGTTAACCGACGAAGAAGCGGCCTTTGTCGGTTTGCCACCTGCTGCCAGCGCCCCAGCGCCTTCGGTCATCGCCGGCTGCGCGGATGCGCTCGAAAGCCACCTGTACCCCGGAGTCTTTGGCCGGGTGAGCAGCCAGAACAACCTGCTGCCGCTCAACCTGCGCGAATCCCCCGGCCTCAGTGCCCGGATTATTGGGCGGATCGCGCCTGACCAGACGTTTCAGGTGCTGGATGGCCCGGAGTGCGTTGATGGTTATGCCTGGTTCGAGGTAGTCTACGGACTCGATGCCCGGCGCGGCTGGGCAGCGGAAGGCGAGATGACGGCGAACGGCCCCGACTACTTCGCTGAACCGATTCCGGGGCGCTAGTTCAGCAGGGCAAACGGCGGCGCAGATTACAGAAGGTGTACTGCGGTTCGCCGCTGCGGACGTAGCGCAGCAGATGGTCGGCGGTATAGAGGAAATCCGTCTGTGGCATGGCCTGATGGCAGTTGAAGCACGCCGCCAGGTCCTCGTTGAACGGCGCGCCGGTAGCGACATCAAACGAGCCGAAATTCCAGCGCCCGGTGCGCACCACACTCGGAAAGTCGTCCTCCGCCCAATCCGAACGCCGGTGAGCGACGTGCAGCATCTCGAACGGTGCGGCGCGCACATAGCGCCTATCCGGGTCGGAGACCGGATCGCCGCTGGCATCAACGGCGGCAGTAAACGCCTCGATCACAATAACGGTGTTTTCCGGCAGCGGTTGACCCCGCCGCAGCGCATCGACTGCTTCCGGGTTGATGTACAGGTCGCGCACGGTGGCATCGGGGCGATCTACCGTGAGGTAGCGGACGAAACTGGCGCGGTAGTCCGCCGGGTAAGGAACCGCCGAAGCGGAGAAACTATCAGGTACGGATGCCACCTCCGCTGCTTCGCCCGCCGGGACGCAGGCCGCAGCCAGCAGCAGAACGGCGGCAATCAAACACTGGAGACAGCGTTGATGGTCTGGTAGTCGGGTATTCATGCGTGCGCTTCCTGATTAAAATACATCTTATCATGCGCGAAAAATCTAACAATTCCATAACGCATCGTATCTGTTGATCGAGGAGTATTTATGGGCACAAAACTGCGCAAGGGCGATCCCTGGATGCCCGGTTTCCGCTATGGCGCGCTGCTGCCGCCGCTGTCGCTCAACCTGATCGTCCGCGATGTCGAACAGTCGGTGAGGTTCTATCAGGCGGTATTCGAGGCTGAAGCGCATTACTTCGACATCGACTTTGGGGCGGTCAGGGTTGGCCCGGCGGAAGTCATGCTGCACGCCGATCACACCCACGATACCCACCCCTGGCACGAACAGCTTGCTGCCGGCGCGCCGCGCGGGCTGGGGGCGCAGATACGCCTGCTGGGCATCGACCCGGACGCAGTCGAAAAACGAGCGCGAGAGTTTGGCGCGGCTGTTGTGCAGCCTGCCAGCGACAAAGGTCACGGCTGGCGCGAGGTGCTGGTGCGCGACCCGGACGGCTACGAATGGGCTGTCGGCGTGCTGATCCCGCCGGCGAAAGGGCCGTTTGGCCCCACCGAACATGCTTGACTGGCTGGCAGATACGCTGCTGGGGCGTTCGCTGCACCTGCGCTATGATGAAATTCAGGCGCGGCAGCCCCTGTACTGTCTGGGCACGCTGCACTTCAACGACACGAGTTACAGTCTGAACGTGATCGGCGCGGCGGACAGGGCGGTGCGCTGGCAGGGCTGTCTGGTTTCGGTGGAGGCAGATGGCCTGCATGTCTACCCGCGCACCCGCAAAATGGATCTTCACGTCCACTTCAGGCGCGATTCGCTGCGCTGGTTTGGCCGGCCAGAAAAATACCAGCCGGGCAGAAATACCATCTGGCTGCATTTTGAAAGCGGCGGCCTGTGGCATCTGCTGCGGCTGCGGGCGCAGCGACACCCGATGCAGCAGTTTGTCCGGGCGATGAAGCAGATCGCCACGCCGGAGCAGGTCAAAGCCTACCGCCGCCGCCGTCCTTATGTCCATTATGGCCCGGCCCCGGCGCAGACAGCCACGCAGGACATTCACGGCGTGTGGTCGGTGGCTGCGCCGCTGGCGCTCTACCTGACCCCATGCGCGCTGGTCGAACTGGAGGGCGATCAGGTGCGGCGGGCGCTGCCGCTGGAGCAGGTGCAGCAGATTGAAGTGATGCGGCGGGCTGATGACCCGGCGGCGGGCGGTGTGGTGCGTTTCCGCTTCATGCACAGCGCCGAACCAGAGAATATCGCGTACACCCTGCCCGACTATATCCCCTTTGGGGCGGCACTGGCCGAAGCTGCCAAACGGTCGCTGGAAGACCCGCCGCTGTTCTATGGCAAGAAAAAAGATGAGGAGGATGAAGACTGAATCGGAAGAGATTGTTATTTGGTCTCTGCGCTGGTTTCGATTAAGATAAAGACACGACAGGGTTTGCAACAGGCGGGTATTATGCCAGCGTTGATTATCCGGCGCGGACCGCAGGCCGGCAAAGTCATTGAACTGACTCAGGACATCATCTATATCGGGCGCGGCGCAAAGAATGATTTGATTATCGACGATAATGATGTCAGCCGCGAACACTGCCAACTGGTGCGGGTGGATGGCGGTTACGAACTCCGCGATCTGAACTCAACTAACGGCACTTTTGTCAACGGCCAGCGGGTGACATCAGCCCGGACGCTGCACGGCGGCCAGTTGATCGAGCTGGGTGATATGATTACGCTGGAATACCAGCGCGATTTAGCGGAATCTGCCCCCAATAGCGAGGATGCCGCGCTGTCCGCCAGGGTGACCCCCATCATACCGGGCGACACGTTTGCTCTCGTGGTCGAAATCGGCCCCAACCCCCGGCGCATCTACACCCTCACTGAAGATAACTACACATTGGGCCGCGATCTTTCCAACGACATCGTGATTCAGGACCCGGAAGTGAGCCGCTGGCATCTGCAATTGTTCCGCAACCCGGATGGCTATTCGGTCAAGGATATGGGTTCGACCAATGGCACGGTGCTGAACGGGGTGCGGCTGACCGGATCGAAACCGCTTAGAGTGTACGATACGCTCGAATTGGGGACAGCGGTGCGCCTGCATTACATCTACGACACCGAAGAGGCCCGTAATCGAGTGACGGTGGACGCCGAGCCAGACCCCGAACTGGCAAGCGACCGTACGGAGGAAAAACGCGACACCAAGGAATTGATCGAACTGCAATTTGCCCGGCGGCGCAAGACATCGCGGTTAGGTACGGGTGTGAATCGTGGGGCACTGGTCGATCATGTCTTTATCGCCTACGCCCGCGAAGACTGGGAAGAACTGGTCGCACCGCTGACACTGGCGCTGCAGGACGCGGGCGTCAAAAACTGGGTCGATCAGTATCTGATGCAGGGCAGCGATGACTGGCAGGTGGCGATTGAGCAGGCGCTGCACGAATGCTGGCTGATGCTGCTTGTGCTGTCGCCGGATGCGCTGGAATCGCGCTACGTGCGGCTGGCATTTCGCTATTTCATCAACCGTGAAAAGCCAGTGATTCCGCTGGCATACAAGCCGGTGGAGGCTTTACCCACCGAACTGTCCGGCCTCGAAACCCTGCCTTACGATGCCAGCGACCCGCGCCGCAGCTACCAGCGCCTGATTCACGTCATCCTTGACCGCCATTCCCAGTGAGATGCCGGCGCGCTATCCCTGCACCCGCCGCAAATCGGGTAAACTTGGGCGTGGAGGTGGATGATGGGATTCTCGCCGGCTGAAATCGCGCTTTTTGAGGCAGGGCCGTTTCCGGGGCGCATCGACCCCTGGGCCGAAGCGGCGCGCTATTTCCGTTCGATTCACAGCGAGATGATCAGCGCCCTGCTGGCTGACATACGCGCTCCGCTGCTGGAAATGGGCTATGTTGCTGGACGTGAAACCAGTCTGCAAATCGCGGAAGGACGCGAACCGGATATCCACATCCGGCAGGAACAACGCGCTGAAGTTCTCCCGCGTTGGAATTACGAAGTCGCTGCGGCGGAGGTTCTGGCTGAACCGGGCGTGATTATCCACGATGAAGCCGAGTTCGAGGCGCTCCATATTTGGGATATGCAAACGGGTAATCTGGTGACGGTCGTCGAAATCGTGTCACCGGGCAACAAAACCCGCGATCATGAAATCACGGCCTACCGCGAACGCCGGGCGCGGCTGCTGCTCGAACGCGGTGTTAATGTTGTAGAAATCGACCCGACGCGCTCGGTCAAGCGGCTGACGGCCAACAGCGAAACCCGGGCGTTTGCCTATCATATCGCCATTTTTCTCCCCGGCGAACCTGTGCGGATTGTCGGCATCGCTTTTGAAGCTCCATTGAGCCGGATCGCCCTGCCGCTGCGTGGTGAGGTGATCCCGGTGGAACTGCATAACGCTTATCGTCGTGCCTATCGCCAGACGACCACAGCGTGGCACATTCATCATGAAGGGCGTTACACCGAGGACGACCTGCCGTTTCCATCGCATCTGACTGAGGCCCAGCGCCGGGACGCCCTTGAAGCTGTCGCTCGCTGGCAGCAGGAACTGGCCCAACTGCGAGGCGGCTAAACAGTCTTTCCCCGACGATTGTAATTTTTCAGGAAATTTTTACGCCGCATAGTTAGAATTTCGTATAGAATTAAAAACAAACGTTACGCGCGTCTGGACACCGGGGGTGAGCACATGAGCATGACCGAAAGCAAGCGCCTGGAATCGTTATATCGCATCGCCCGCGCGCTGCACGATCAGGACATGAATGTGCAGGCCATCCTGCAAACCGTGCTGTCGATGACAGGCGAAGCGATTCAGGCGCGGCACGGCTGCATGATTACCTTTGACAGAGACAACCGCATTCAGGATGCCTTTATCCTGGGCGCAAGCGGCGATAAGGAAACTGAACGCAGCATCTGGAATCTGCTCATCAACCGGGGGCTGATTGGTTTTGTGCATCATGGACGGCGGACGATTGTCGTGCGCGATCTGACCACCGACCCGCGCTGGCCCTACCTGCCGGATACACCGCTGGTTCCGCGAAGGGGATCGGCGGTGGGTTTGCCGCTGGAAAAAAACGGCAAAATTCATGGGGTGATGATTCTGGTACACGAGCAGGTCGATTACTTCGACCGCGAAACCGTGGACATGCTGGAAGCAATTGCCAATATAGCCTCAGCAGCAATCGGCAACGCGGTGGAATTCAGCAGCACACGCGCCAGCCAGGCCCGCTACCAGTGGTTGTTCAAAGATACCATTGTGCCCATTATCCTGACCAATCTCGAAGGTCAGATTATCGACGCCAACCGGCAGGCGTGCAGTTTTCTGGGCTACCCGCCGGATAAAATCACGCAGCTTCCGATCACGACTATTCATCGTATGGGAACCGGCCCTATCGGGACAGACAGGTTTGCTTCGCTGCAAGAAGGCCATCAGATCGAGTTTCGCACGATGGCATGGCGGGCGGATGGTAACGAAGTGCCGGTGCTGGTGCGGGCGCGGCGGCTGTCGTTTGCCGACCGCGATGTGATTGAATGGGTGGAACAGGACCTCAGCCCGCAGCTTGAGCTGGAACAGCTTCGCGCCGACCTGACTGCGATGGTGTATCACGACCTGCGCGGGCCGCTGCACGCCATTAACAGCAGCTTTTCGACGCTTGGCCGGCTGCTGGTTAATCATGACAATGACGTGGTGCTGAATCTGATTCAGGTGGGGATGCGTAGCACACGCCAGCTATCGCGCATGATCGAAAGCCTGCTGGATATTCAGCGGCTGGAAGAAGGGCGGGCGGTGCTGGATCGCAAACAGACCTCGCTGCACAATCTGCTGGCGACGGCTGCCGAACTGGTACAGCCGCTCGCTGCGGAAGCCAACCAGCGGCTGCGCTTTGCGATTGCGGACGACCTGCCATTTCTGGCTATCGACCAGGACATGATTCAGCGGGTGGTTATCAATCTGCTGGAAAACGCGGTGAAGTATACGCCTGATGGTGGCACTGTTACGCTCGGTGCCGGCATCTACAACAACAGTGTGCGTATCAGCGTGACCGATTCAGGGCCGGGTATCCCCAAACACATGCACCGCCAGATTTTCGACAAGTTCAGCCGGGTGAAATACACGGAAGGGCCGAAGGGCATAGGGTTGGGGCTGGCGTTCTGCCGGCTGGCGGTCGAGGCGCACGGCGGCCAAATCTGGGTTGAAAGCGAACCGGGGCAGGGTTCCGTATTTCATTTTACCCTGCCGCTGGAAGCGCAGCTTGCGACGGTATAGGCCAGCGACAATTCACGATCAGGGTATAGAGGCGCTTTTCCCAAAGGCGCTGATAAACCTGCCGCCTTTCGTCTGTGTACATCGGTATGATTCCCGCTAGTCTGGGCTTGTGCTTGCAGCATAGAGTCAGTTGGCCGCCTGCTCCGTTAATGATCTCTTGCACAATCGGTTGACAGAGGCGACAATCGAACGGCGAGTCTCAACCGAGGACGGCTTATGACACGCGAACGCCCCTTGCTGGCCCTGCTGCTGGCCTATCTGATTGTGGGTAGCCTGTTTGCTGCGCTGACGCCGGCGTGGCAGGTTCCCGACGAACCAGCGCACTATAATTACGCCCGGCAAATCGTCCGGCAGCGCCGCTGCTGCCCGGTGATCGAGCCGGGAGACTGGAATCAAGCCTATCTCGACCAGCTCAAGGCGGCACGCTTTGCCCCTGAGCTGCTGGATGAGCTGGACACGATCCAGTACGAAGATCATCAGCCGCCGTTGTATTACCAGATCGTCTCGTTTGTGTATAGCTGGTTCGGGGGCAGTCTGGTGGCGATGCGGCTGCTGTCGGTGCTGATGGGTGCAGGTGTCGTCCTGTGCGCCTATGCGCTGGCAAAAGCTCTGCTGCCGGATCGCCCCGGCGTGGCGCTGGGCACAGCGGCATTTGTGGCTTTTCTGCCGCAGCACGTGGCGATGATGTCCGGTGTCAACAACGACAGCCTGACCGAACTGCTGATCGGCCTGACGCTGCTGACTGTCGTGCGCTTTCTGCTGGGGCACATCGAACAGAATCGCTGGCTGGCGCTGTGGCTGCTGCCGGTTAGCCTGCTGGGCCTGACAGCAATGCTGGTGGGCGACCGGGTTCCGGCTGCGGTGGGGGCGGCGGTGCTGGCGCTGATCGCCATTGGTGGGCTGACTCCTTCGCTGATCCGCACGAATGACTGGCAAATCTGGCTGCTTGGGATGCTGGTGGGGCTGATCTTTGCGACCAAGTCCACCGGCTATTTTCTGGGGGCGCTGGTTCCGCTGGCGATTATCCTCCGCTATCCCGGCGTGGCTGTCGCTGTCCGGCGGCTGGATGGGCTGTATTTATGGATGTTGGGCCGCAAGCTGCTGTTTTTTTTCATTCCGGCGCTGACTTTGGGCGGCCTGTGGTGGCTGCGCAACCTCAACGCCTATGGTTTCCCCGATTTTCTGGGTCTGCGGATGCATGATCTGGTGGTGGCCGATCAACTGCGCACGGCAGACCTGATCGCCCAGATTGGTTCCGGCGCATACCTGAACGAATTTCTGCTGACGACCTTTCGCAGCTTCTGGGGTCAGTTCGGCTGGATGGCGCTGCCGCTGCAAGGCTGGATGTATTCGCTGCTGCTGGTGCTGACCGTGGTGGCGGTTGCCGGTCTGGTGATTGACCGCGCGATGGCGCACCGACCCTATACCAACGCCCGGTATGCCTACCGCAGGCGTGTTGCGTGGCTCATGCTCTGGCTGACAATGGGCTTCACGCTGCTGGCTTATCTTTTCTACAACACAGAATTTGTGCAGTTCCAGGGACGCTATCTTTACCCGGCGCTGATTCCGATTGGGCTGCTGATGGCGCTGGGGGTGGATGCGTGGCGGCGCTGGATGCTGCCGGGGGCGGCGTGGGCGCAGTGGCTGCCGCTGGCGGTGTTCGGGCTGCTGGGTGTGCTGGATATTTATCTGATTCTGCGGGTGATCCGGCCCCTGCTGCTGCCGTAGCAACACAGTCATGAGAAACAACCGGGGTGAGGTTGTGGGGAAGCGGCCTCACCCCGATATGAGCTATTCAAAAAGGGGCCGAAGCCCCTTTTTGCGCTGTGCGCAGCAAGCTGCTGCAGTGGGTTACCCGGTCACCGGGATACGGTTGAGATCAGCGTCCGACTGGATGCGGGCGAACGCGCCGCTGACCCAGCCCACCGTGTTGCCGTAACTGATCTGCCACCAGGTCGCGCTGCTGTTGCGCCCGACCACCGGGGCGGATTGACCGCTGCGCAGTGTGCCGAGCAGGGCGCCGGCGGTGCTGGGCTGGCTGCGGACGTTGACGCCGACTATAGCCGTGACGACGTAGCCGGTTGAGGGCGGCTGCGGCTGTGATGCAGCCAGGACTGGCGTGCAGGTGGCATTGGTTGTGGTCACAAACTGCCCGAATACCCAGCCGCGCGTACCCCGAATATCAAGCAGCCACCAGCTTCGATCCGTGTTGCAGCCGACAATCGGATAGGTTTCGCCCCGATTGATCTGGGTGATGACGTTGCTGCTGGTGGTCGGTTGTTCGCGCACATTCAGCCGGTTGGCGGTGACTGTTGCCGTGCCGCTGCCCTGCGAACCCACACCCACATTAGGCGCGGTCGCCAGTCCTACGCTGAATTCGATGAAGGCCAGACCACTCGCCTCGTAGTATTCGACTATGAAATTATGTGTACCCGCCGGCAGGGTGATGTCGCCCGTGTACGTGCGGCCGGTGGCGTCGTGCCATTCATTAATCACCAGAATGCCGTTGACAAAGACGCGCACGCCATCGTCCGCCCGCACCGTAATGCGATAAGTACCTGCCGAAAGGGTCTGCGCGCTGGTCCAGCGGGCCGAGAAGTTATCGACGGTGACACTTGGCAGCGGCGACCCGGAACCCCAGTTGTGATTTGGCGAGGCTTCGGTCAGGATTGCCACTGGCGTGCCGGACAGGTTGCGATTGTTGAAGTAGGTCGCCAGCCAGTTGCCGGTCAGGCCAATGCTTGTCGGCGGAACGAACACGGGTGGCGCTGTCGGCGGTATAAAACTGACCAGCAGGCGCATGTCGAAATCGATGAAGGCCCTACCGCCTGCCTCGAAGTATTCCACCATCAGATTGTGCTGGCCGAAGGGCAGCGTCACATCCGCAATGTAGGTTTCGCCGGTAGCAGTGTGCCAGCGGTTGATGACCTGCTGGCCGTTGACGAAGACGCGCACGCCATCGTCAGCACGGACGCTGATGCGGTACGTGCCGCCGCTAAGCGTTTGCAGCGATGTCCAGCGCACCGAGAAGTTGTCCGCCGGCATATTGTTAAACGGCGCGCCTGTGCCCCAATCGTGTGATACCTGATTTTCCGACACAATCACGGTCGGGCTGCCCGACAACCCGGCATTGCTGTAGTACTGGGCTGTCCAGGGGCCAGTCGAAACCGGCACCGGCTGGTAAATCGGGGTCGGGAAGTTTGGCCCGGTCGGATTGGTTGCCAGGTTGGCCCAGGTCACATAGACACGAGCATCCCCGCCCAGTTCGCGGTAGTCCACCTGAATGTGATGAGTCCCGGCGGGCAGCGTGATATCGGCGCTGACGATCTGGTTGACCGGCCCGCTGTCCCAGGTATCGATCTGAGGCTGGAAGGCGAAGCCAACGTTGACGCGCACGTGGTCATCAGCCAGCGCCCAGAACCGATACGTCCCGGCGGGGAAGTACACATCCGTCCCCCAGCGCACGCTGAAGTTATCCGGATTTATCCTCGGATCAGGCGAGCCGGACCCCCAATCAAACGCGATGGCGCTGTCCTGACGCCGGAAGACCTCGTTCATCAGGTAGGGCGAATTGTAGTACGTTGCATTCCACGTGACCCCGGACTGCGCTTCTGCCGGTTGGACCACGACGACACTCAGGGCGAACAGCAGGAACAGCAGCAGGGCTGCGGAAATCTTACGTTTCATACCTGCACACTCCCTGTAACTTAACGCTTACATTACGATTTTAGTTTAGCACGAGTTTGTTAGAAGTATGTTGTGCGCTGCAGCTACCATTGTCCACCGCATACCTGACGGCAAGCCGACGCAATGGACTCAGTTGGATGATTCTGGTCGTGATAGCATTAAGAGATGGAGTCTGGTCTTTTTTGAGGCAGGATGTGAACCCCACCTACGTGCTTTTTCTCGGTTTGTTCAGCGTGTATATCGGACAGTCGATCCTGGCCCCGGTGCTGCCGCCGCTGGTGCGCGAACTCGGTCTCAGCGAACTGCAAGGCGGTCTCATCATGACGTTTTCGTCGGTGATGTGGGTCATCTTCAGCCCGATGTGGGGCCGCCGCAGCGAAGTATGGGGCCGCAAACCGGTGTTTCTGCTGGCGCTGCTCGGCTATGCTGTCGGCGTGGGTGCGTTCGGACTGGTGATGCAGTTGGGCCTCAGTCAGGTGATTGGGTCGTCGCTGCTGGTGTGGGTGCTGCTGGTGGCAACCCGGATGATCGTGGGGATGCTGTTTTCCGGCGCGCCCCCGGCATCACAGGCTTATGTGGCCGATACCACCACCGGCAGGGAACGGGTCGCCGCAATGGGTCTGATTTCGGCAGCCAGTGGGGTGGGGACTATCCTTGGCCCAGCTCTGGGCGCGGCGGTGGTGCGTCTGGGGCTGGTCGCGCCGATCTTTCTATCCGCGGCGCTGCCGCTGGTCGGAGTAGTGGCGGTGGCGCTGCTGCTGCCGGCTGTCCCTCCGCGCGCGCTCAACGGGCAGCGGCCGGTCAATGTGAGCGCACTGGACCGGCGTGTCTGGCCGATATTGTTCATCGGTATCACCGTCACAACCACCATGTCGCTGATTCAATTTACTATTGCCTTCTATTTTCAGGATCGGCTGGGGCTGTCCGGCCCGGAAACGGCACAGGCAGTTGGTGCCGGGTTGATGGCGAGCGGCGCGGCAGCTTTGTTCGCGCAGGTGGTGCTGATCCGCAAACTGCCCTGGTCTCCAGTGGCGCTGCTGTATCTCGGCCTGCCGCTGACTCTGCTATCGATCCTGCTGCTGATTTTCAGCGCCGATTTTGCTGCCCTCACGCTGGCGCTGGTGGTCAATGGGCTGGGAACCGGGCTGGCGTTCCCCAGCTTTCGCAGCGCCATCACGTTTGTGGTGGAACCCGATGAGCAGGGTGCGGCTGCCGGCCTGACCAGCGGGGTTGGCGGTATGGGCTTCATTTTTGGCCCCGCGCTGGGAACCGGGCTGTACGCGGTCAATATCCTACTGCCTTATCTGGTTGCTGTTCTGGTTATGGTAAGTGGGATGATTCTGCTGGTGTCGCACCCGCGCACCCGCGTCCAGCGAACACATCAGCTCACAACGTGATCGGTCCGTGTCACACTCTCTTATTGTGAAATTTAGCACAATAATTGTATGCAATAGCTCACTGCTGGATTGCGGCCAATGCCATTAGGCTAGGTACAGCAGTGATTCCACTTCTGGATGAGGTGACACGTGGACAAACAACCGGTTCTGATTATCTGTTATGGCGATACGCTGCACGGCGACGATGGCCTCGGCTGGCATGTGGCTGACCAGATGGCGCGGCGTGTGCCGCCCGACGAGGTTTTGGTGATCGCCTGCCGGCAGCTTACCCCTGATCTGGCGGAATCCGTCAGGGATGCGCAGGCTGTCATTCTGGTCGATGCGGCTCCAGGCGAAACCCCCGGCAGGATTACCTGCCATCAGGTGGTCTGCGAAAATGGGTCGAACCCGGCCTCGAAACAGCAGTTGACGCCGGGTGAACTTCTGGCCTACACCCGGGCGCTGTATGGTACTGCGCCGCCGATGTGGGTGTGGACGATTACCGGCGAGTCGTTTGAAGCGTGCGATGAACTGTCGCCTGTGGTTCAGGACGCGGTGCTGGCTCTGGTGCAAATCCTGACGGATCAGGTGGCTGTGCCCGCGTAGGTATAACGCTCAGCCGGGCCGCCAGACCGGACTACACGTGGGAATCGCGTTCGACGAACTGGTGGCTGTAGCCCTGACAGCCAACCGGTTGTTCGAGGCAGCTTAAATCCATGACCGCGATGGCGCTGCGATTGATGCGGCGCGACACAAAGGCCAGCATCCGGCCATCCGGCGACCAGCTAGGCGAGGCGTGAACTTCGCTTGATGCCGTGATGAGATGAACGCGTGACGAATCGAGGTCCGCGATGTAGATCGCTGATCCAACGGTGCGCGGCGCATCGGTAAAGGCCAGCATCCGGCCATCCGGTGACCAGGCCAGCGAGGTGCTGCCAAAGTTCAGGCTGGCGATATAACGCGGCTCCTGCCCGGCAGCGGTGACATAGATGGCCGATTGGCCTCTCCGATCACTGACAAAGGCGATCTGCCCATCAACCGGCGACCATGCCGGCCGGCGGTCTGTCGCCGGATGATCGACCAGCAGGCGCGGGCCGCAGTCGTTCTGAAGGCATTCCGCCGGGATAGCATAAACGGCAATCGACTGGCCGCGCCCGGTAAACGCCAGTTCAGCGCCATCGGGCGACCACGATGGTTCCCCATTCCATAGAATATTGTCGATCACAAGCTGGCTGACATCCAGCGTCTCGGTGTTGATAACGTGGATCGACGGATGCGGGCCAACATAGCTGTTGAAGGCGATATGGCGGCCATCCGGCGACCACAGAATCGCCTCGTTGCTGGAAGTCTGCCGGTCAGGGCTTTGCAGCTTGCGGCTCGTGATATTGAGCAGATACGGGCGATAGACCCCGATATTGTCGTAGGCGATAAAGGCCAGCGTTTCGCCATCCGGCGACCAGGCCAGACTGACGACGTAGGGATCGTGGCGCAGCAGCGTGACCGCCAGGCTCCGGTTGACATCCAGCAGCACAACCCGCCCACGACCATGCCGGTGGATGTAATAGGCCAGTTCGCGGCGCGGTGCGCTATCTATATGGCCGGCAGCCAGCGCGATGCCCATCAGCACCCCATGCAGGATGGTCAGAATCAGCAGGACACGCGCCAGCAGGCGGATCATAAGTTCTCCAACTGCGCTATGCACTCACCGGATAAATAACATTCGCCATTAAGTACCGCTGCCTTATTTTACCCGCTTTTCCTCTGTTTCATCGTTCCCGCCCGGACAGCACAAGCGGTGCGCATCAGGATCGCAGCATAGCCAGTGCGGCGTGATAGTATGGCGATGCCACCGGCCCGCGCAGGATCGGATCATCGGTAGTTTCCATCCACCGCAGCAGACGCTGCCGCAGGTCACGTTCGACCTCTGCCACTTCGGGCTGACCGCTCAGATTGTGCATTTCGGTGGGGTCGGCGGCCAGATCGTAGAGTTCGAGGTGTGGGCGATGTGGGATTATCTGATCCTGCATCTGCATGTAGATGGGGCTGCGCTGGATGTCTGTCGGCACATTGACGGCGATGTCCTGATCGAGATTGACGATCAGCTTATGGGTGGCGGTTCGGATGCAGCGCATTGGTTCGTAGGCGGTGTGGAAGGTCTTTTCCGCAAAGATTTCGCGGTTGGGCTGGTAGGGCTGGCCTTGCAGCAGGGGCCAGTAGCTGCGCCCGTGAAGATTAGCCGGAATGTCCATGCCGAGCGCCTCCAGCATCGTGGGAACCATATCGATATGGCTGACCATCTCGCCGATTCGCCGGCCTCCAGTCAGGCCGCCAGCCGGCCAGTGCATGATGAGCGCCGCTTCGATGCCGGGGTCGTAGCAGGTGCATTTGGCGCGGGGCATCGCCAGCCCGTGATCGGTAGCAAAGATGAACCAGGTCTGATCGAGCAGGCCGTGTGTTTCCAGCGCCGCGAAAATCTGCCCGACAGCCGCATCAAGCGCACCGATGGCCCCCTGCGCGTGGGCGAATTCAGCACACGCTTCGGGCGTATCAGGGATATAAGCCGGCAGATTCACACCCCTGCTGTCGTCCGGCTCGACTCCACCGTAATCGTAGGGGCGATGCGGCTCGGAGAAGCCCACTTCCAGATAAAACGGCCTGTCCCGTTCGGCAGCGATTTCCAGATACGCCGCTGCCGCTGCGCCGGTTTCGCGGGCTGGCCCCCGGCTCTGCACCGAATCGTAGCCGAGCGAGTGGGCGTCGTCACCAGCGACCAGATGCTGCGCACCGATGAGCGCCGTTTCGTAGCCGGCCGCCTGCAATCGTTTGGCGATGTGCTGCTCATCGGGGTGCAGACGCCAGTTAAAGGGGCTGTGCGCCAGTCCCAGCATCCCGTTGGCGTGGGCGTGACGCCCGGTATGCAGCGCGGAGCGGCTGGGGCTGCACTGGGGTGCGGTGCAGAAGCTGTTCTCGAACAACACGCCGCGCCCGGCGATGCCATCCAGCGCGGGCGAAGGCACGCTTTGCCAGCCGTAGCAGCCGAGATGCTGGCCCAGATCGTGGCAGGTGACAAAGACGATATTGGGTGGGGTCATGGCGAAACTGTTTCTCCTGAATGGCTGTCGCGTTCCTGCATCCACATTCCGCTTATTATGCCACAGAATACACCAGAACCACGCAGCGCCGGGGGCAGAACAAACGATGATCGGCTGCGGCAACAATGGTGAAATTGTTCAAACGGTACAGATCATCTGGTTATTTATGACTAAAGTTTGGTTATTTGATACATAGAAAGTTCAAACTTTTTGTTGAAAATTACAGCAGACCGTTCCATTAAACGACCCTATAATCTGGCTCATCCTGCAAAATTTAGTCACATCGTACAAATGGAGTAGGCCGATGACGGACTATGTGGTTCCAGCCGAAGCAAAACAATCACCGGAAGAGCTGTTGAAGTGGGCCAAAGCGAACGGAGTCGAGGAACTCGATATTCGGTTTACGGATATTCGCGGCATGGTGCAGCACTTCAGTATCCGTATCGAAAACGCCGATCACAGCTTGTTTGAAGAAGGGTTCGGCTTCGATGGTTCGAGCGTGCGCGG
>Ga0079224_100000471_pt1 | contig 39623 bp, 36 predicted proteins | sample Stecom2015_FD_80414 | JGI IMG/M metagenome (GOLD analysis project Ga0079224, IMG submission 80414) | Agricultural soil microbial communities from Utah to study Nitrogen management - Steer compost 2015 | ecosystem: Environmental > Terrestrial > Soil > Agricultural land | place: USA: Utah... | reverse complement strand
GTTCGCACAGTCGACCGGCTAAGAGGCCGATAATTCCCGGCTGCCAGCGCTCGGACCAAAAAACCAGTACGGGGTCATCCCGATGGTCTTTTTCAACTTGTTCCAGGGCTTCCGCCAGAGCGCTTTTCACGATTTCCTGACGCTCGAGATTCATCTGCCGCAATTCCATGGCTTTTTCGGTGTCGCCAATCATCATTTTGAAGGCGATGAGCGGATCTTCGAGGCGCCCGGCGGCATTGATGCAAGGGGCGATGTTGAAGCCGAGGTGATAGCTGGTCAGGGGTTTGCTGGCAAGTTGATAGCTCTCTAATAAGGTCCGTAGTCCTCGGTGTTTAGTATTTGCAAATTGGAGGAGTCCATTCTTGACGATAAGCCGGTTTTCACCGCGAAGCGGAGCGCAGTCGGCGACGGTGGCGAGGGCGGCCAAGTCCATTAAATTTTCAATTTTCAATTTCCAATTTTCAATGGGCGCGGTTTCGAAGAGTGCGTAGATGAGTTTGAAGGCTACTACGGAGCCGACGATTTCTTTTTCGGGATAGGAGCAGTCGGTTTGCTTGGGATTGATAACGGCGTAAGCGTCTGGTATGACTGGCGGAATGGAATGGTGGTCGGTGACGATGATGTCTAATCCGAGATTTTTCCCGTATTCAACTTCTTTTACATTGGAAATGCCGCAGTCGACCGTGACGACTACTTTCACGCTGGCTTGAGAGCATTCGTCTAAAAATTGGGTGTTCAGTCCGTACCCATCTTTTTCGCGATGAGGAAGTCGTACGGAGACGTTTGCTCCCAATTCTTTGAGTCCGAGGTAGAGGATGGTGGCCCCGGTGACGCCGTCGACATCATAGTCTCCGAAGACCATGATTCGTTCTTGGTCTTTGATGGCTTTAGTAATTCGCCCTACAGCGATGTCGATATCCTTTAAAAGCCAGGGCGAGTGGAGTTCGGTCAATTCCTGGGTGGGGTCTATTTTCCGGTGGGTACAGATTCGGTCGAGAACCGAAGTGTTTTGATACGGCGTTCTGATGTTCCAGGCCTTGTTGAGGAGGGAGAGGGGGTAATCCGTCGCTGTTGCTCGGGATGCTACCTCCTCCGTCGCTGGAGCTCCTCGTCCTCCTTGAAAGGAGGACTTCAAATTTATATTTGGGGATGACAGGATGTGATTTTTTATTTTTTTGATGACTTCATTGAGATTATTTAGCACTTCTTCGTTTTTGAATCGAATGAGCTTATAACCTCTTTGTTTCAAAAAGTCTTCTCTTATTTTGTCATTTTTTTGAACTTCTGGATCTCGGTGGATTTCTCCATCGATTTCTATCACCGTCATGCTTTGAGCATGATAAAAGTCAGCAATGTATGGTCCAATACCGTGTTGCCTGCGAAATTTTTCCGGATGATATTTACTGAGTTCTATCCAGAGTTTTTTTTCTGCCCCTGTTTGGTTTTTTCTGAGTTCTTTTTTCCTCTCTTTCGTCGAATTCCATCCTCTTGTTCTTGTCTCCATAATTCTTTTCAGTTGTACCTGAACGCTATCACTTACCACTTCTTCCCAACAAAAGATAAAACTTGATCTTCTAAAATTTTATGTTCTTTCAGTTATCTAGAGGTAATAGGGACCCTTTTTCAAATATGCCAAACCTCCCCCCGACTCATCGGGGGGAGTGAATGGACCTTGACATGCCTGATTCTAGCTCGACAGAGTCGGTCCGAGGATCGGCGCCGGCAGAGGGTCGATGTCGACCCCGCGGAAGTTGGCCCGTCCGAAGACGTTGACCAGCTTCATCTGCAGAGTCTGATCTGTCCCGACCTGCTGCAGGTCGGCGATCACCACGAAGGTGATTGTCTCACCCTGCCTCACCAGTCGGTTCATGATGATGGACGTTTCCAGAGGAAACGTCGGTGGTGTCGAGAACGCTACGATACTGTTCGGGAGGGTGGTGAGATTCGACCCCTCCCGCATCTCCAGGTGACGAATCTTGATGCTTGAGCCGTTCGACTCGAAGCGAGTCCCGATCCGGTCGAGGAAGATCTCCTCGTTCGCCGTGAAGACGAACTTGAAGAGAGCATTTTCGCCAGTTTGCAGGGTGCGGTTGAGCGGCTGACTGGACAGGGTGTAGCCCTGGCTGCCGACCGCCGCCACGCCTCCCCGGCTCTTGCCTCCACAGCCAGAGCTGGTGAGCACGATCATGAGAGCAAGCGCAAAGGCCGACAGGATTCGATTCATGGGGTCCCTTTCGTGTTGGGGCGCGATATGGCCACGAAACAAAGGAAGTGTTTTCCTCTCTTTCGTGGCCAGATATAGGCATGTCAAAGTCCTTCACCCAAGGATTCTTGAGTGGTATTATTAAACATTATTTTTTATTATTTGTCAATATACCCTTGCTCACGTCAACCCACCGGTCTCCTCGGCCGGTGGGATAGATTTTGACGTTTGAGATCAGGCGTTGGACACCTTCGGGGGCCCCAGGATTGGCGCTCCCAGTGGAGGAAGAACGATGAGTCCTGGGGTGGTTGCCAGGATGTTGAGGAGGGTGACTTGCAGGTTGTTGGCTCGTCCGAAGCTGATGACGTCCGCGTAGATGACGAACACCTTCTTCTTCCCTGCCGGGATGAACTGGTTCACCGGGATCTGTAGCTGCAGAGGGTAGACCGGACGGAAGGGAAAGCGCAGGACGCTGTTCCCAATGGTCTGAGTGGTTTCGTCCCGGATTTCCACACCGGCGATGTCAACCGGTTGATCCGCGATGATACTGACCACTAGCGCGTCGACGATCATGTCCTGTTGGGCGGTGAGTTCGATCGCGAAGATCTGGTTGAAGCCGAGGGTCAGAATGCCATTGTCAAGCGGCAGGGGTCGCAGGTTGTAGCTCGGGAACGCGCCTCCCCGGCTACTACTGCCGCAGCCGATGAGTTCCAGAGCGATGACTGAGAGCGCACCCTTGAGGATGGTTCTTCTGGTTAAGAGAAGCACGGGGTCTCCTTGTTTGAGGTGAGGGTCTGTATCTCAGAATGTCAAAGTCCATAACCAAATCGGGAAAAAGCCCCAAAATTTGGTAATGGATTATAATACTTATTTTTTAAGCCAAAGGCAAGACAATCCTACTTTTTCCCTGTCAGCTGAGCTTTTCCTTCTACCATTTTAATGGCTAGAGCTTCTTGTCCATGGCTTGATTTGCCAGCTGATCGGCCAGCTTATTTTTTTCGCGTGGAATATGAAAGAAGCGTGTGTGAGGGTGCTTGAGAGTAAACATTTTTATCCACTCCACATGAGGTTTCAGGTCGACGTTTTTTACTTTCCACTTGCCGTTTACTTGTTCCACCACGAGCAGTGAATCGAGGTAGCAGCTAATCTTTTTGGGCTTCATTTTTTCCGCTTCTTTTAACCCTAAAATGAGCGCCTGGTATTCGGCCTGATTGTTGGTGGTTTCACCGATGTATTTGCTGATTTTTTTAAGGATGTTTCCGTCTTTATCTGTGATTGCTACACCGCAACCGGCGGGACCGGGGTTTCCTCTGGCTCCGCCATCGGAGAAGATAAGAACATGTGACAATTGACCATGAACATTTGACCTTTGACTTTTGACCAGTGACTTTTTGGGATTGATTTTTTTCATTTTGTTGGATTATTGAGGAGCAATTTTCGAAATGCTGTGAGTTGGTTGGCGAGTTTTTCTGCTTCGGCTAAATAAGCGGTATTTAAATAATGAGCGAAGTCTTTGTCTGTACTTCTATCACTTCTCTCAGCAACATTTAAAATAATGGAATCCAGTGCTCTCCAGATTTGAGAAATGAGACAGAATTGTTCTTCTTTGGGAAATTTCTTTTTCGTTATGGTTTTTATTCCTTTCCTAAATTCAAGTGAGTCCTTATAAATCGGAAACTGACGAAATCTAAATTTTTTAATCATATGTATCCGGTCAAATGTCACTTGTCATCATGTCACATGTTTCAAGCTACGCTTGGACATATTCATCCCACGGTTTGATTTCGAGCGTTTCCATCGAGTATTTTTCCAGGGTTTCGACGAGGAGTTTGGCGAGTTGTTTATTGGTGATGAGAGGAATGTTGGAATCAATCGCTTTTCGACGAATTAAGTAACCGTCTGTTACTTCTTCTGGCGTATAATTGGTCGGGATATTAATGACCATGTCGACTTTTTTGTCGCGGATGTATTCGGCGATGTTCGGGGACTCTTGGGTCTGGATTTTATGCAGACGCTTGGAAGAAATTCCGTGGTTCTTGAGGATCATGTGTGTCCCTTCGGTGGCGAACAGACGGTAGCCCATTTCCGACAGCTTTTTCATGCTTTCGAGCAAGTCCAACTTGTCTTTTTCCGGGCCTATGGTCACCAAAATGTTTTTCTTGGGCGTTGTGAATCCGACGGAGAGCAAGGATTTCAGGAAAGCTTCATGGAGTTCATTTCCAAAAGTTGCGACTTCACCGGTAGAGGCCATTTCCACTCCCAAGGTTGGATCAGCGCCTTTGAGACGGGTGAAGGAGAATTGAGCGGCTTTGATGCCGATGTGATCGAGCTCCAGCGTTTTGTAGGGGATTTTTTTGATTTCTTCCATCTTTGGATGGTCGAGCATGGAGTAGGTCGCGATTTCGATGAAGTTGTAGCCGGTGACTTTGCTCGAGAAGGGAAAAGAGCGGCTGGCCCGCAGGTTGCACTCGATCACTTTTACCTGATTGTTTTTGGCAAGAAATTGGATATTGAACGGACCGGAAATGTGGAGTTCTTTGGCGATGGCTTTGGTGATGGCTTTGATACGGCGGATCGTTTCAAAGTAGAGTCGTTGTGGCGGGAGCACGATCGTGGCATCGCCGGAATGCACCCCGGCGTTTTCGATGTGTTCAGCTACGGCATAGATGACGACCTGGCCTTCGTGAGCGACAGCATCTATTTCGATTTCCTTGGAATTTCGTTCAAATTTGGAAACGACCACAGGCGCTTCGCGGGAAATTTCCGTGGCTTTTTGGATGAAGTCTTCCAGGCTGCGACGGTCATAGGCGACGCGCATGGCCGCTCCGGAGAGGACGTAGCTTGGTCGCACCAGGACGGGGTATCCGACTTCTTCGGCAAATTCGAGGGCTTCGGAAAGTTTCTTGGCTTCTTTCCAGCGAGGCTGGTCGATTTTCAATTTATCGAGCAGCGCTGAGAATTTGTGACGGTTTTCGCACTGATCGATGGAGTCGACGGAGGTTCCCAGTACATTCACTTTGTGCTCTTTGAGTTTGAGGGCAAGGTTGTTGGGGATTTGACCGCCCGTAGAAATGATGACTCCATCTGGTTTTTCATAGTGGTAGATATCCAGCACGCGCTCCAGCGTGATTTCTTCGAAGTAGAGCCGGTCGGACATATCGTAGTCCGTGGAGACGGTTTCCGGGTTGCAGTTGATGACAATGGTTTCGTAGCCTTCTTTTTTCAAGGTGTTGACGACGTTGATGTTGCACCAGTCAAATTCCACGGATGAGCCGATGCAGTAGGGACCGCTTCCCAGGACGAGGACTTTTTTCTTGTTGCTCGGTCCTACATCGTTTTCCATGCCATGGTAGGTCATGTACAGATAGTTCGTCTCAGCCGGGAATTCCGCTGCCAGAGTATCGATCTGTTTGATCATGGGCAGGATGCCTTTTTTAGTACGGTACTGACGGATGGTTTGAGGGGTTGTTTTTAAAATCCGCGCCAGTTGGGCATCAGAAAATCCATGTTTTTTGGAAATAGAGATGGACTGTATTGAATCTTCGGCAAGGGTTTCCAAGTCGTCGTTGATTTTCCCGGCGTCTGCTTGCAGTTCTTTGCGGATGACTTCGATGTTTTCCAACTTGTTCAGAAACCATGGGTCGATACCGGTGAGATGATTGATCTCTTCCACGGTCCAGTCTTTTTCCAGGGCGGCGGCGATCGCAAAGATGCGCTGTGGAGTGGGGAATTCCAGAGCGGTGGCGATATCGCTGACGGGAAAGTTATGCGTAGAAAATCCTTCCGCACCGATATTCAACATGCGGATCCCTTTTTGAAAGGCTTCTTCGAAGGAGCGACCGATAGACATAATTTCACCGACCGATTTCATTTCTGTGGAAATTTCCTGGGCCACTTTTCGGAATTTCCCCAGGTCCCATCGGGGGATTTTCACCGTGATATAGTCCAGGGCCGGTTCGAAAAAAGCAGAGGTGGTTTTGGTAATACTGTTCTTGAGTTCTGGCAGGGTCTTTCCGATGGCTAGTTTGGCGGCGACATAGGCGAGAGGATATCCCGTGGCTTTGGAAGCCAGCGCTGATGAACGGGAGAGCCGGGCATTCACTTCGATGATGCGGTATTCGCTGGTTTGCGGATTGAGGGCGTATTGGATATTGCACTCGCCAACGATTTTGAGATTTTGAATGGTTTTAATCGCGATATTTCGGAGCATTTGGTACTCGTGGTTGCTGAGGGTCTGAGACGGAGCAACGACGATCGACTCGCCGGTATGGATCCCAAGCGGATCAAAATTTTCCATGTTGCATACGGTGATGCAGTTGTCATTTTTGTCGCGTACCACTTCGTATTCGATTTCTTTCCAGCCTCGCAGGTCTTCTTCCACCAGGACTTGGGGGCTAGTAGAAAAAGCGACTTCGCAGAGCTTTCGCAATTCTTTTTCATTGTCGACAAATCCGCTGCCCTTTCCTCCGAGGGCGAAGGCTGCGCGGCAGATGAGCGGATAGCCGATTTCTTCAGCCGCTTTGATGGCTGCTTCCGTGTTTTTACAGGCGATTGAGCGGGGAGTGAAGAGTCCCAAATCCCGTAAAAAGTGGGCAAATTTTTCTCGGTCTTCAGTGAGTTCGATTGATTTGGTGGGAGTGCCCAGGACCGGCAGTTTGTATTTTTTCAAGATGCCCTTTTTTTCCAGTTCAAGTCCGCAGTTCAGAGCGGTCTGCCCGCCAAAAGAAAGGAGAATTCCCTGAGGTTTCTCCTTCTTGATGACTTGCTCGACGAAGTACGACGTAATGGGCAGGAAGTAGACCTTGTCTGCCAATCCTTTGGACGTTTGATTGGTGGCAATATTTGGATTGATGAGCACGATTTGGATTCCTTCCTCTTTTAAGGCTTTGATGGCCTGTGACCCAGAATAGTCAAACTCTCCGGCCTCCCCAATCTTGAGGGCACCTGATCCGAGGAGTAAGACTTTTTTGAGGTTGGAATGGCTCATAGAATGTGAAGAGCGATTAGCATGCAAAATTTATCATGGGTAGTTTACCAGAGTGGTGTAAGAACTTCTATTTCGATATTGACGGAACGGATGTTCGTCGCCAGATGTTATTCTGCTTGTTTTTTTTCTTCTTCCTCAAGCAATTGTTCGATCTTTTCATAGCGTTCTGCTCTTTTGTCATAGGTAAAAATCAGCTGAGGAATACGTCGCAGCATCACTTTTTTTTCGAGCATTTTTCTCATCCATCCGGCTTTTTTATTGAGCAGGTCTTCTGTGATTTCATCGTTTTTTTTCAACGTCGTGAAATATACTCTGGCAGATTCGTAACCGGGTCCGACGTTGACTTCGGTAAGAGTGATGAGTCCATAGTGTTCCAAAGGCAATTCATCGTGGATGATTTGGCTCAGTCCACGCAGGAGTTCGCGGTTGATTTGTTCGGGGCGGTGGGACATAGGTAGTTGATGGTTGATAGTTGATAGTTGTGTCAATAATTAATATTTATCGTTCATCATTCATTGTTGTACTATTTTTGCTGGTCCTTCGGATTGTAGCACTAAACCGATTGTATGTTGAATGAACCGCATTATCCATCGCAGTGGAGTGTGGCCGTGGTCATGGGGATCATAGCCCTTTTGATCGCTGGTATTTTTGCCTGGGCGTTTTATTTCAATTTCGGAACCCTTCACCTGTCGACGACTCGAAACTTTACTGCCACGGTTGACAGAAAAAGTTATTCTTGTGTGTCTGAGTGTGATATTTCTTTGCCTCCAGGTGTTTACGATGTTCTCGTCCAGGCTGAGGGACATTATGACCAGACTTTTACGGTGGATATCAGTCGATGGAAGATCCGAGAGTATTCTTTCGCTTTTCAGCTGATTCCTTATTTGAAGCAGTCTTTGTTGGCGGAACTGCCGATTGAGGAAGCCAGCGGATTTTTTAGGACAGAGTCCAGTTTGCAAGTTTTGTACCGCTCGACTGCTGCGGGAGATGTCCGTGTGGCGGAGTTCGAAAGTCTGAAGCAGCCCTTCTTTCAGATTTCCGGACAAAACGCGATTGTCGTGGATTCGGGACGCGCTTTTTTTGTTGAACTTGCCACAGGACGAAAGATCCGGCGCTTCGATGACACAGTACAAGTACGCACGGCTTTATTGAGTAATAGTGGCAAACGGGTCCTGTTTTTTGTTGAGCTTCAAGACAGCCCTTTTATCTGGCTGTGGGACAATGAAACGAACCAGTTAACTCCCTTGAGCTGGTATGAATCTTCGGACTTTGTTCAATGGGACCCGGACCAAGACCATCGTTTGTTGATGATCACCGACCAGCTGATAGATTCTACCCAGTCTTCTTTGCTGGACCAACTGGCAGAGAGCACCAGTCCGGAGGTAAAGACTTTTGGCTTGTACTTTTACAATCTCGACAGTGGTGAAGCGCGGCAGATTACTTCTTTTGGTTCGGAAAAACCCAAGAGATTCTTTCGAACAGGGGACCGGTATTTTGTAGAGTATCAGGATGGAAGTGTTGACGAGCTGGTGGTGCGAATGTAGAAAAGGCTCCCTTCTTACCCCCGACCCCTTGAAAGGGGAGAAAACCACTCTAGCTTTTTATTGAGTTCATAAAAACTGCGAAGGGTGCTCCCCTTTTAAGGGGCATGGGGGTCGAGAGGGCAGTTTTTGACCCTTCGTCTTTTTGCGGGTTTGAATTCGCAATACCTCATTAGTTATTCATCCCATTCATCCGTGTCCGGTCGGTGGATCATTTGCTTTTTTCCGATATACAACGTGTCTCCATCTTTCGCGCCAAGTTTTTTGAGTTCGCGGTCAATGCCCATTTTCTTTAGAACATCCCGAGCTCTGGCACGGGCTTCGCGGTTGTCGAAATTGGTCATGTTGATGATCTGCTCAATGCGTTGTCCTTTAATTCTGAATTCTCCTTTTTTCAATTTTTCCACGGAATAGTATTTCGGGTTTTCCAAGTGTGGACGATAGGTGATGTGGGGTTCAGGAGTATGATGAGTATCAGGAGTATGAAGATTTCCATCCTCATCCTGATACTCTTTTGGTTCTTGATACTCCTGACCTTCTTGTAGCCATTCGGGTTTGGGGATTTTTTGAAGTTCCTGAAACAGATAGTTTTTCAATTCATCGATTCCTTTTCTGGTGGCCCCGGAGATGGCCTGCGGATAGAGGATGAATCGTTGTTTTTTGCCGATGGATTTTTTGAGTTCTTTCCGCAGTTCTTTTTCTTGTTCTTCACTCATGACGTCCGCTTTGTTGATGACCACGATTTGCTCTTTTTTGGCGAGGTCTTTGGAGAAGGCCGCGAGTTCTTTATTGATCAGTTCGAAGTTTTCGACAGCTGCTTTCAGCTGGAAACTCGCGGTAAGGAGTTCTTCATCGGCGATTTCCATCCCTTCCAGTTCTTTGGTAATCGACCAGCTGTGCTGCGTCGGATCGATCAAATGAACGAGGACACGGCAGCGTTGTACATGCTTTAAAAATTCGATTCCTAGGCCTTTGCCTTCATGGGCCCCTTCGATCAATCCCGGGATATCAGCGACGACGAAGGATTCTTTTTCGCCCATTTTGACGACGCCGAGGTTGGGGATGAGGGTGGTGAAGGGATAGGCGGCGATTTTTGGTTTAGCGTTGGAGACGACAGAGATGAGCGTTGATTTTCCGGCGGAAGGAATGCCGATGATCCCGATGTCGGCGACAAGCTTGAGCTCTAATTCTACTTCGATGATTTCGCCTTCTTCCCCAAGTTCGGCGAATTTGGGAGCCTGTCGGATTGAGCTGGTGAAGTGAGCATTGCCGTATCCTCCACGTCCGCCTTTGGCGATGAGCATTATCATGTCTTTTCGCGAGAGGTCGGCGATATCTGTTTTTTTCTTGATGTTCCCTTCGGCGTCACGAGTGATTTCGCGGACGATGGTGCCGAGAGGGACTTCTAAGTACAGGTCTTCTCCGGCTCTCCCATACATGTTTTGGCCCATGCCGTGTTCACCATGCGGAGCTTCGAATTTTTTATAAGTGTGGAGATCGATGAGCGAGTTCAATGCGTGATTAACCTTGAAGTAAATGTTGCCGCCCCGGCCTCCGTTTCCTCCGTCTGGGCCGCCTTTTGGGATAAACTTTTCACGGCGAAAAGACACACAGCCGTTGCCGCCTTGTCCGCCGATGAGTCGCAGTATGGTTTGGTCGCAGAACATGGATTGATGACTATAAGAACTTCTAAAAGAACCGGAAAGCTGGCCTCCATTCTAGCAGTAATTTGTATTTTGAACAGGTGGTTCTTTTTACTTCTTTTCTTTTTCTGGTTCGTAAGTTTCAGCGGCTGCGCGGTTTTGATTGAAATGAATGAATAGGGGGCATGAGAACGGTTGATATTCATCCATTAAATTCAATTTTCTCACGATCATAACGACCTTGGTCAATGTTGGCGAGTTTTTCGTAGTAGATTAGATACAAAGTAAGATTGGCAATGCTATAAAGCGCGAAGAGAATATTCAGCCACATGTTTTGATTTTGTGCAGCAAATATCAGCTCAATAGCCGGTGCTACAATGGAGATTTCGATCACGTATTTGATGCTTATGTGCTGGGTTTGCAGATAAAAAAGTAAAACACGAAAGGCTTTTACCAGGACGATGATGAAGGCAATGTCATGAATGATGTTTTTAGTTTGAAAGCTCACTACCAAGAAGAAAAGATCGTATATTTTGAGAGCCATGAATATCGTCAGAATAATCAAGGTCACGAAAAGGAACAGACCGACAATCAGCGTTGTTATCCGTGTAATATTTCGGGTTATTTCGTATTTTAGTTGAGGAAAGGACTCTTTGAACATAGTCGTTTGATTATGGGCAAAGAACGATTCTCTACTCTTTAAATTATATCAAATTTGTCAAGAGTCTCCACGCCGCCTTCTTCTTGGTAATCCGTCAGGATCTTCTTCTCTTGTGGGTTTTTCCTCGAGTCGGAAGGTAAAGTTTCCTTCCTTTTTTGGAACAGTCCTTGTTGTTTGAAGAGCTGTTTTTTTTATCTGAGGTTCCTGTTTCGGGCCCTCGGTTTTTTTGAGTTGATCTACCGAGATGGTTTTTTCGTATTCTCTTTTTTGTGATTGGTCGGCGGTGAGGCCGAAAAGAACGGCCCGGGTTTGTTCACGTACTCCTTGCGCAATTTGAAGGTCGTATTTCATTTTTTCTTTTGGCGATGCAGTCGGAGCAGGCTTGATCACGGGATTCCCCTTCAGATCAACGATTCCCGTCAGCAAGAGGACGACCCTGGCTTTGCCGTTGAAAAATACTGAAGCGATGTGTTTATCTAATATTTTTACCCAATCGCCCTCCTGAATTCTTTCAGTTTGAGATGGTGTTGCTGGTTCTGTTTTTCTTGGTTCGGGAGTATTTTCTTTCTGCAAGATGAGTTCCGGAGAGCGAAGCAATTGATCGGGATTTGTCATATAGAAGTATTAGGATTCACAAAAATAGGCAGTATGTGCATTGTGACTTTCCTTTCTCAGGAGGGTCAAGCGTTGTTTCTGCTTCCTTGTCGTCGATGCGAAGCGTCAATCTTAGAGTCCGATGTGTTTTTTGCAGGCCCTCCAGGTGATCTCAAACACAGCTCTATAAGAAGAAGCGATTTCCGGAGATTCGATGATGGCGCCGTGAAGCCGGTCTGGTTTGAGCGACATGACCGAGATTTTATTTCCATAAATGCTGATTTCCGTGTCGAATTCCAAGCTGATGTCTTCCGGCATGATCTTCACTTCAGCAAAGTGCTGCTTGGACTTCTTTTGGTACTTTCGGCTTTCTTCTGTTTCCGGGAATATCCCTTTGATCATGATGTGGTGTTTTTTTCGAGTTTTCACATATTCATCGAGGAAGCGACGGAGATCGGGCGCTACTTCAGAAGCTGAAGAATATGAAAGCTTGATTCGTTCGTTTTTGGGAAGTTTTTTTAAAACTTCGATCGTATCATTATAAATTGTCTTAATTCCTTCGGCTCCTTCGTAGTACTTTACTTTCGGGGCCATGACGAGGTCTCCCGTGAGGGATTTGAGCTGAGGTACGATGCTTTTGATCTTTTTGTAGTTCTCTTCGGCTTTTTCTTGTTGGTTTTTAGCATATTCTTCCAGTTTTTCCGGTTCCACGCCGGCATATTGCTGAATCCCTCCTTGTTCGATGGCGCTGACCAGTCCTTTTTCTTTCAGTGTTTCTAGTGCCGCGTAAGCGGTTGTTCGCGTAATTCCGGCTTTTCGGGCAATACTGCTCACGGGATTTGGGCCGATTTCTAGGAGGGTAATGTACAGTTTAGATTCTTTTTCTGTAAAACCGAGAGACTGGAGGTGCTCAGCTAAATTCATGGGCGTTTTTAAGAGAGTGCCAGCAGGGTAGCATTGTCGATGCCGTCTGACAATGCTTTTTGTCTAAGAAGGTCGACAAAAATATAAACAAATCATCAAGATTTTTTTGTTTTTTGTTTGGAAAGGGTATTCTTTCTTTGTTCTTCAATGAAGTTGAAAGTTATGAAATTGCGAAAAAGTCTCTATATCTTTTGATAGTATGCGAATACCTCTTTGCACTTTTTCTTTCCATCTTGGCGAAAGCGAAATTTTCGAAGGTCCTTCAGGTGATAAGTATGTTTTAAGTGCTACACTTTTTTCTGAGCACGATCATGAACGGAAGCCCTTGTACTATTATTATGATTCAATACGAGCAGACGATGTGGTGCTTTGCTTCGAAGATAATCTCCATGATGAACGATATTCGAGTCCATATGCTGGTATTATAGGTAAGTACCTGGAAGTCTTTCGGAAAAATTATTCTTTTTCTTGTGAGTTACTAGCCGATCTAAGGATAAAAATTGAGGTTTACCCAAATTGAATGAGGCGGGAGGGCGCAGGTGAGAAAGTTGAGACCGGAAACTGAAGAGTTTATGAAATGATTCTCAATAATTCATTGACACCAAATCCGTATATTTGATTGTATTAGGTGCGTTTTGTTTCTCGTCACCAAGAAGACAGGTGGTGATTCATGGCGAAGTATCGCATTTTTCTGGTCGGTGAGTTTGAAGCGGGGGAATGGTCTGGTTGGCGTCAGCATTCCTTCGCAAAATCAAATCACATGACAGATGGAGTATGGAACCACGTTTTGGTCGCGGACGTTGATGAGCCATCGCCCGATAAAAACCATATCCATTACAAGTATCGGCGTGATCAAGGCGAGTCTCATGCCGTCTTGTGCTCGGTTAAGGTCGATGGAGTGCGTGTAATCAATCGTGGTGAGCTTCTCAAAAGAATCAACGCTGTGATTGATTCCACGTTTAGCATCAAAGATGAGACTCGGGACGAACAGGAGTGATGAAGCGCATGGTGAGGAGGTTATTCCTCCTCACCTAATTCCGCTTTGACGTTAGGGAAATGAAAAAAGGTCGTAAGTTGGAATCGATCTATTACGCAATTATCCATACCAAAATCGTGTTGAGTTTTGTTGAATGTGCATTTTTTAAAATTACAGCGATTGAAATTCACCCCGACTAATGAAGATTTATTAAAAATCACATTATCGAAAGTACAATTGATGAAGCTTCCACTGACAAATTCCCCTCCATGGATTTCTGCATCTTTGAAAAGAACACCTTTGAAATCCATATCTTGAATCGATTCATCAGATGAATTGATTAAAAATTTACCGGTAACAGTTTTGTTTTCTACCTGATGGATAAAATCTTTTGAGGTGAGGTATATTTCCATGGATTTGTCTGTGAATCTTGATAAGAGTATTCCGCATTTTTTTATCTTTGGAAAGATTATTGAATATTATCTATCAGGTCTAACTTGAGAGTTGTAATATATGCAAAATGATTTTGATTATTTTAGCTCATATGAACATTCCACTTTGTACTTTTGATTTGAAGGTGGGCGAAAGAGAAGTTTTTGAAGCTGAGAATGCTGAAAAGTATGTTCTGTCAGCTTCACTTTTCTCCCAACATGATCATGAGAATAAGCCGTTGTACTATTATTTTATGGTTCAATACGAGCGGACGATGTGGTGCTTTGCTTCGAAGATAATCTCCATGATGAACGATATTCGAGTCCATATGCTGGCATTATAGATAAGTATCTGGAAGTCTTTCGGAAAAACTATTCTTTTTCTTGTGAGTTGCTCCCGGATAAAAGTATTCGCATTGAAGTTTATGGAAATGACTTTCATCAAAAGAATGAAGAGGAATAAACAAGGAAGGATGGCTTGAAATAAAGGAAAAATTTGGGTATCATTTTTTGAGAAAAATTCATTCAAAAGATTTTTCTACTTTTTTTAAGAAATCTATTGACACCCCTAGGGGTGATCAATAAGATATCTCTGCTTCGGATATTTCTCTCAAAGAAGTTTCCGGACTTGAAGCCGCTTACTTGCTTTGCGGTTTTCCTTTGTCCCTGCTTTTGCTTGGACAAGTGTTGATCTTTGAAAGATCGGCAGACATATATCAGCTGCAATAGATATATGTCAGCAATCAAGTAGAGATACTGATTGCACGTTAATCATCTCCTCCGACGTAAAGTCGGAGAAGGTTTAACTGAGTATACAAAGAAAGAAAATAAATAAGAAAAGTGCACATAACGGATGCCTTGGCACTTAACTCCGATGAAGGACGCGGAAAACTGCGATAAGCTTCGGTGAGCTGTTAACAAGCTTTGACCCGGAGATCTCCGAATGAGGTAACTCCATTCCGGTTGTACGGAATGATTTCCTGCTGAATATATAGGCAGGATAAAGGACACACAGAGAACTGAAATATCTCAGTACCTGTGGAAAAGAAATCAATTGAGATTCCCCCAGTAGCGACGAGCGAAGAGGGAATAGGCCAAACCATGACTTCGGTCGTGGGGTTGTAGGACTCCAACATCAGTGCGTATTGTTACTGGAAGCCTCTGGAAAGTGGCGCCATAGTGGGTAATAGCCCCGTACGGGAAAACAATGCGTATTGTAGGAGTATCCTGAGTAAGGTCGGACACGTGTAATCCGGCCCGAATCTGGGAGGACCACCTTCCAAGCCTAAAGAGGTTAAGTGACCGATAGTGAACTAGTACCGTGAGGGAAAGGTGAAAAGTACCCCAGGTAGGGGGATGAAATAGAACCTGAAATTATGTGCATACAAAGAGTGGGAGCCCTTCGGGGTGACCGCGTACTTTTTGTAGAACGGACCAACGAGTTAGCTGTATGGAGCAAGGCTAAGGGAGTTATACCCGGAGCCGTAGTGAAAGCGAGGGTGAATAGCCCGATTAGTTCCATGCACTAGACCCGAAACCGGGTGAGCTTATCATGTCCAGGCTGAAGCACGGGTAAAACCGTGTGGAGGGCCGAACCACCGAGTGCTGCAAAACTCTTGGATGAGGTGTGATAAGTGCTGAAATTGCTATCGAACTCGGAGATAGCTGGTTTTCCTCGAAATATCTTTAGGGATAGCGTCGACGGTTAAGCCGTGGGGGTAGAGCTCTGTAAAGGCTAGGGCGCGAAATAAGCGTACCAACCCTTAACAAACTTCGAATACCGCGGGGAACTCGTCGGCAGTCAGACAGTGACAGCTAAGTGCCATTGTCGAAAGGGGAACAGCCCAGATCGTTGTCTAAGGTCCCTAATAAAGTCTAAGTGGTAAAGGCTGTAGAATTGCGTTAACAACCAGGAGGTTGGCTTAGAAGCAGCCATTCCTTCAAAGAGTGCGTAATAGCTCACTGGTCGAGTGATTCTGCGCCGAAAATGTAACGGGGCTCAAGACTTTAACCGAAGACACGGGTTTCTATTGGATTTATCCAGTAGGAGCAGTAGAGGAACGTTGCGTAGGCCTGCGAAGCGAAACTGTGAGGTTTCGTGGAGGTATCGCAAGTGAGAATGTTGGTATAAGTAACACGAGCAGAGTGAAAATCTCTGCCACCGAATGCCCAAGGTTTCCTCAGCCACGTCAATCGACTGAGGGTTAGTCGGTCCTAAGGTGAGGCCGATAGGCGTAACCGATGGATAACAGGTTAATATTCCTGTACAATACACCATTCGCCCAAGCAAAACAGGAGGAAGTTTTATCATCAAGAAGTGACTTCGGTTATTTCACGATGGTATGACGACTGAATGTGGCGCTAACGAAGGGAGGACGCAGATGGATGATGATCGCTGGTTAATGATTCCAGTGTAAGTAGTAAGCCCATGCTCTATCAGGCAAATCCGTTAGAGTTCGCGAGCTACGATGCCAAGGCCAGTTCTTCGGAACCGGTCAAGGATCTCCCATTCAACTGACAAGAAAATTCTCGTCGTGAGAAAGGTGTATTTCCGTACCGCAAACCGACTCAGGTGGGCGAGTAGAGTATACTCAGGTGAACGGATGAACCACTGTTAAGGAACTCGGCAACAGAAACGTCCGTAACTTCGGGATAAGGACTGCCTTGTTGGCTCTTTTAGAGTCCGGCGAGGCCGCAGCGAATGAATCCAAGCAACTGTTTACCAAAAACACAGGTCTGTGCAAAGTCGTAAGACGACGTATACAGGCTGATGCCTGCCCGGTGCCAGAAGGTCACGAGGAGGGGTGCAAGCTCTGAATCTAAGCCCTGGTGAACGGCGGCCGTAACTATGACGGTCCTAAGGTAGCGAAATTCCTTGTCGGGTAAGTTCCGACCCGCATGAATGGCATAATGATTTGGATACTGTCTCAACAGTGGATCCGGTGAAATTGCAGAAACGGTAAAAATGCCGTTTAAACACAGTAGGGCGAAAAGACCCCGTGCAGCTTTACTATAGCTTGACGTTGGCATGAGGCATTACTTGCGCAGGATAGGTGGGAGACTTTGAAGCCCCGGCTTAGGCTGGGGTGGAGTCACCCTTGAGATACCACCCTTGTGATGCTTCGTGTCTAACCTGAACCGTCAATTGTTCTTCATCCCCGCAACTTTTCATAATAAGAAAGATGTGGGGTCAATTGACGGTCATGATGAGCTATATGGAAGTATAGACACGTTTTATGGTCATTTTTGTTCCGAAGGGTAAGAGGTTCATTTAGCCTCTCTAAAGAATTAAATGACGATAACGTAACTATATTTATCCATGTAGTCTCAAACTGTTTTCTGAAGGCCAATTGCCGGTTCAGGGACAACGTTTGGTGGGTAGTTTGACTGGGGCGGTCGCCTCCTAAAGAGTAACGGAGGCGCGCAATGGTTGGCTTAGTTCGGATGGAAATCGAACTGAAAGTGTATTCGCACAAGCCAGCCTGACTGTGAGACCAACAAGTCGAACAGGCACGAAAGTGGGTGAAAGTGATCCGGTAGTTCCACGTGGGTGGGCTATCGCTCAACGGATAAAAGTTACGCCGGGGATAACAGGCTGATAGTTTCCAAGAGCTCATATCGACGAAACTGTTTGGCACCTCGATGTCGGCTCGTCGCATCCTGGGGGTGAAGCATCTCCCAAGGGTATGGCTGTTCGCCATTTAAAGCGGTACGCGAGCTGGGTTCAGAACGTCGTGAGACAGTTCGGTCTATACCCTCTGTGTTCGTAGGAAAATTGAGAAGGTTTGTCCTTAGTACGAGAGGACCGGGACGAACGAACCTCTGGTGCACCAGTTGTCGTGTCAATGGCATAGCTGGGTAGCTACGTTCGGTTTGGATAACCGCTGAAAGCATCTAAGCGGGAAACCATCTTCAAGATTAATTTTCCCCATAGCCTCCCGGGAGACTACCGGGTTGATAGGCTGCAGGTGTAAGTGTAGTAATGCATTTAGCCGAGCAGTACTAATAGGCGATTGAATTTATTTTCTCTCTTCGAGAGCCTGAGGGCTTCTCAGAATCGACTTGTTCGAGCTGAGATCACTCAGTATCTGAGGTCCCCTCAGTGCCTCGAAAGAGTCATCTTTCACACTCAGTTAATTAACGTGCAATTTGTGTCTCTATCTTCGCTCACTTTCAGTTGGGGGCTGTTTCGCGGGTTTAATCCCACAAACGGCTTTCAGCTGAAGGTGATCATCGTTCTTCTTTGTCCCCCGATGTGGGACTAAGAGGTACAAGTCTTTCTGAGTTGGAGGCTGTTTCGCGGGTTTAATCCCACAAACGGCTTTCAGCTTAGCAAGATTTCCTTCTTCGCTGAAAAAAAGTCTTGTCTTGGTGTTTATAGAGAGTGGGGTACACCTGATCCCATCCCGAACTCAGCAGTTAAGCCACTTCTCGCTTATGGTACTTGGACCTTTGGTCCTGGGAGAGTAGGTTGACGCCAAGACAAGGCTTTTTTTTGTGCCTTTTTTAAGGCGGAGTTTCCATTCTTCGCTATTGTCATTCCTCTTCGCACCATTTGGAGATCTTTCTCATGGATTGGCTTCTTGATCTTGTGTTTTTTATAAACCTTCACTATTTGTTAATAATTTGCCTTTATAATTTGACATAAGTTATTGCTACTGTAGTATTCCACATTCTTTTTTGCTTTTGTGAACCAACAAAACCCCAACCCTCCTGAAGTAAATCCGGGTGAGATCATTCCTTCTTTGAAGGAGCTTGTGGAGAGAGCTGAAAGGATCCAATCAAACCTTGAACTCCATGGAGTTCAAATGATTCGTGGGCGGCTGGAAATGATTCGGCAGGGTATTCGAAGAATCTTTCAAATGAGGGCTATAAAGCTTGTCCGTGGGTTGCCAATCGAAGATGAGTTTGAGCCATGGTTGATCAATGAGTATAAACGTGAAAAGAAATCAGGGGATTTTCAATCGTATCAGTCCCTTATTACGACTGGAATGTTGCAGCCGAACTGTTTGGATGATTGGTCGGTGGATCGCAAGGAAGCTGATGTTAGCAGAAGGTTGGGAATCCGGAGTTTTACAGCTCTTCAAGAGTTGACTGATCTCCATAAGACCCAGGCTAAAATTGGTGTCGAAATAGGTCCAGGAGATGGTTTATTATTGCACCAACTTCAAAACCAAAATCCAGATTGGATTTATTTGGGAGTCGGAGACCGTCTTTATTTTTCGTTGGAGAGACTTTTGATGAAGTTTACCGGTCAGCTGAGTGAGCCTTCTTTACAGAAATTTATCGATATTTTCTTTCTTTTTGTCAAACGCGAGTTCAAGAAGCGATACCAAAAGCAATTGGGCAAGGAGATCGACCAAGGCGGGATTGATTTAAATGCGCTCTATGACATCCTTCTTTCCGTGCAAGAATGGATACGGGGTTATTTTGAGCCGTTGGGGGGATCTTTTCGCAAGTCTGAAGAGTTTGAGTTGGACACGGCAGCTCATATGGATGAAGAAGTCCTTCGTCTCTTTCACGAACTCCTTAGTAGTACCGATGTCCTTGTGTTTTTTCAGAGGATTTTCTCTCTTGAATTTTTGCAGTCTTTTTCTGTGCCTGCAGCGGAGCGCCTGGATTTGAATCGTTTCCCATCTTTTAATGATCGAGGTTTTGTGCCATTACGATTCGAGGATATCGACCAGCTGGTTCATCACGATGACATGAACCTTTCTGCCCAGGTGAGTTATTTATTCGGATGCCGTTCGGACTCGCATTTGCATGGGACGGCGTATGTTGATTTCTTGAGTAAGGTCCTTTTCTTTTTGAAGCCGGGCGGAGTATATATCAGCGACGGCGTCAAAGAATCCTATACCCGTATTTTGAGATATGAAGGAATTCTCCATCTGCTCCAGCGCGAAGAATATGCAGGAAAGTATCGGGCGATGGCAGTTGTTGATCGGGAGACCGGCAGGTCATTGTCGGTTTATATTGAGGCGGGTGCGCCTGTTGATGGTACTTATATCTACTATTCTTATGAGCAATTGGCCCGGGCCTTTGACATCTCAAAAATAGAATTGTTCCCTCTGGAGGAAATTATTTCACGAGAGCGATATGAGACCCTACTGCGAGAGGAAATATTTCGGGAGTTGGATTTCAGCCGAGATGCCTTTTATTTGGTCAATGATGCCATAGAGGCGGCTGCTGATCTCATCAAGCGGGCTCATCCGACTGATCTCTTGTCGGCTATGGAGACGGTATCCATGTTGTCACATCATCCGCCTGTAGTAGATGAAGATGTTTTATACAAGCATCAGATATTTTGTGAGGCCATCATGGCGCTGTTTGAAATCCGGCTGGAAGTCTTGCTGAAGGATGCTTCTTTGAAAAAGGAACAACGGAAAGATCGATCTTCGAAGGAGAAAGGATAGTGGGTGGAAATCTATTGACAGAGAGCCGTGAAAGGGTAGTATTTGGCATCTTCATATTTGTGGAATGCGAGAGCATAATAATATCCCCTCCGAGCCCGAGGTGGGGAGACCTGAACTGAGATTGGCATTCCATGAATCCACCAACCCTGAAGCATGGTATCGCGCAGCTTCGCTCGATCTTTTTTTTGCGGCCTATTTATACGCGGCTGAGCACAGTGATTTTCTGCAGGCCAAAGGCATCATCCCCCCTGGGAATGTTCATGCTGTAGAAAGGTGGGGAGTCAGATTGCATGAGGAATTCCGAACCAATCCTGCCTTGGTCTATGAGTTCTTTTTTAAGATGAGGATCCTCATCCCTATTCTCCTCCGGGACTGGGGCATCGATCGGAACGAAATTTGTGTGAGTCAGATGCTGGGTATCAGGAGTCTGACGGAGCTGCAGGACGTTTTGGCTAAGAGAATCAATGGTCCTCTCATTCACCTTCATTTAGGTCCCGGAGATGGATCTCTGATGGAAGAGCTTTCTATAAAAGAGAAAGGTCCAAAGGAACGGGTATGGCATCAGTTTGGGATTGGTGACCGTCTGTATTTTTCATTGGAAAAAATTGTTCGGCAGTATGTCAAAGACCCGGACGATGCCGAAGCGGCTGAATTCCTCCGGATCTTTTCGCAATTTGTCACTGCGGAATTTCGTGAACGAATGGGAACTGGTCTCGATCTCGGTACCTGGAGCGACGTGGTTTCTTTACACGATCTTTGGAATATCTTGCGGGAAGCCCCGGATTGGATTTCGAAGTATTATAATTCGGTCAAGAGCCGTTGCCGGGTGTCAGATGAGTTTGAAGATGATGCAGAATTAATCGTCACGCGTAAAACAGCAGACTGGTTTGACCGCTTGGTCAGTCGACAAGGTTTGCAGTCTCTGTATGAGGAAGTGTTCCGACCGGAATTTGTAAACGATATTTTTTCAGAAGAGCCGGTTATTGATCTCTATCGGGCCATTTCGGTGAATATTCGAGGTTTTATTTTTGGCAAATTCCAATCGCTCATGGCCCATTTCTCCCCTTTGACAGCTGATCCTGAGGATAATCTGCAGCGGATTGCTCTGATGCATGGAGACCGGTCGGACTCTCATTTGAACGACCAAGATTTTATTCGTTGCCTAAGACTCGATCTTTCTCAGTTGAAAGGGGGAGGGGTATACATTAGCGATGGTGTTCGCCAGTCTTACACTCGTATTATGCGGATGCAAAAAGTAGCTGAGTTCGTCTCGGCTCTTGAAGGCACGTTTCGAGCATTTGCGGTGGTAGATCGGGCGACGCAGTACCCTCTTTCTGTTTTTATAGAAAAAGGCATTTATCAGAACAGAGCTTATCATTTCATGCCGGAAGGAGATCTGTCGGCTATTTTCGATTTTTCTAAAGTGGAGCTTGTTCCTGTCCAAGATGTGGCGCGCCGCGCTGATATCGTAGTGGAGAACGCTTTCCGTCGCAGGAAATTGGAGAAAGCAAAAGGAAACCCCGATATTTTCCGATATCTCAAAGAGACCCGTACAAAGCTCTTGCAAATATTGAAAGAGAAATGCGCTCCCCTTTATTTGGAAACCCCTGATGAGAATTTACCTGTTGTTTTGGATCTCTTGGAGGTTTTGGATCGGCAGTATTCTCTTTCTTAGTTCAGCCTCGTTCTCCTGCGATATAAGTCATTCATGGCTTTTGCATGCTGCTCATTCGTTGACAGTTGCTTTTAAAAAGGTACTATCAAATATCCGTCAGTTCTTCTCTTTTTTATGAATGGTCGTTTGGAAGATCGTCATGAAGTCTCTTCACCAAGAGGTATGAACCCTGATCTGGGTTATTAGCAGATAGGAGACAAAGAAATTCGGAGTAACTGGGAATCCGGTCGGATTTATCCCATGACATTTCTGGCCCTGATCCACCACAGTGTGGAACTTTTGATGAACAATGGCGGAGCTCATATGCTGACCGACTATGGCGTTCGCTTCAATTTTCTCGGGCAGCATGAAAAATTTAAAGAAGAATTTGCTCAATGGGTTGCCCATGCAGTTGATCAATATGACCGGAACGATCCTTTAGCAAAACGCGATATTCTTACTTTGCTTTTGGCTTCTGGCATGCTGACCCCTATCTTGTGGGAAGATTGGGGGATCGATCGAGATGCGGAGCTGGTAGCGGGAAAGCTCGGAATTACCAGTTTCCATGATCTCCAAAATGTCCTGGCAAAGCGAGTCCAGGGCAAGCACGCCGTGTTACATTTAGGATCGGGTGACCAATCTCTCGTCCAGGAATTAATCTCCAGCAATGCCCGGGAAGGAATGGAGTGGCAGCACATTGGCGTGGGAGACCGGCTTTATTTTTCTTTGGAAAAAATTTTTCAAGAACTTACCTTAGACGATCCTGAGTTGTCTGAGTTTGTTAAAATTTTTTCGTTGTTTATCACTCGAGAGTTCCGAAAGCAGCTCGAAAGAAATGATGCCGTATTTATTTATTCAGATAAGAAAATTAACCTCAACGAGGTCTACAAAATTCTCAGGACAGCTCATGTTTGGATCCATCAGCACTATGATGTCCAGCAGGGGAAATATAAAGGGTCCGATGAATTTGAACAGGATTCGGACCATTATGCTTTTGGTCGGGCGAAAAAACTCATAGAACGAATTTGTCGGGGAGAAGATTTGGAAATGCTTTATCGGGAGGTTTTTAAACCTGAATTAGTAGAGAGTATTTGCCAGACTGAAAGGCCGATTGATTTGAACCTCAGTCCCAAGGTGTATCTCAAGGGGTTTGTTTATGGAAAATTTCAGAGTATTTCTGATTTTGTTCCCGAAAAAGCGATTACTCTTGTGTTCTCTTGCCGAGGGGATTCGCATCTCCAGGATGAGGAATACTTTCGGCTCGTTTACAATGCTCTGGCGTTTCTCAAGCCTGGAGGTATTTACCTTTCTGACGGTGTTCGCGAGTCCTATACACGTATTTTGCGGTTTGACCGAGCCTTGGCTTTAGTCCAGGACCTGAAGGGCCAGTTTCGCGCATTTGCCGTCGTGGATAAGACGAGTCAGCAACCTCTTTCCCTTTATATGGAAAGAGGGGTCTTTGATGGAAAGGATTATCACTTCATTCCTGAAGATGAGTTAGCAAAGTGTTTTGATTCTTCAGAGGTGGAATTGGTACCGCTGGCCGATATCGTTCAGCGGGAAGACCTCCGTTTGGAAACGGCTTATCGCAGAAGTATTCTTCACGAATACAATGGAGACAGGAGGGTCTTTGCCGGAAAGAACAATTTGGTCCATCAAGTTGTGAAACACGTCTGCGATGGCATCTCAGATGCTGATCTGCTCATCCGTCGGAATGGTTATACCGAATCCGTTTCCGAAGCGGATGGCGTTATTTCCCATATCGATGCTTTCCGGGAAATTCTTTTGGAAGTATTTGAGATGCAGGATGCCCTGTCCGATGATCCAATCCCTCCCAATGATCCTGGCAGAGGGAAAAAACATGCTCTATTTCAACCAGGTAAAAAGTTTGTTGCTTAATTTTGTTATTGCACTATGAGTCGTATGCTGTTCCCAGAATCCGAGACTGGTGATCTGTCACAAAGCTCTTTTCCTCTCGAGTCATCTCCGGTCCTTTCTCTTAAGAGTATTAATGCTGATGTGCCTCAGTACAAAGATCTTAGAAAGAACAGGACGCGGTTATTGCACCATTTAGAGATCCTTTATCAAAGGATTAATGGTCAGCCCATCTGCCTCGTTGAGCATAAGGACTGTTTTACGAATGGAGCGATGAGGGACACTCTCCGAAAGCTTTTGGGCGGGATCAAAAACTTTCGAAAGTATGTCATGATTTATTCGATTGATCCCACGGTTTACCGATACCCGCTTCCCATGGAGGACCGGATCTATATCCTGGGAGGAAGTGTTAGTGAAACCTATGATAATTTTGGGCACGATTTTACCCGGCGATTTAGCCTGCCATTGATCGAATCGGTAGCGGAGTCCTCTCGTATGAGAGTTTTGGCGGTCTGTTTTGGTTATCAGAGCATGGCACAGGCTTATGGGAATTTTATCGGAGTTCCCATCGAGACAAAAAAGGAAGCTTACCAATTTGGTGTCTATCCCCTTCATTTTCACCAGGATGTTCATCCTGCCATTGAACCGCTCATTTCTCGTTTTCCGAGGTATGCGGTTTTTTCTCGTTCCGGTTATCCACAAACGGCAGACGGCCGCCCTGTTTCCAGTATTCCCGATATTCAGACTCTTGCCTCGCTCCAGGGCGAGTTTTGCTATGGGAGCGCTAGCGCCCATTATCTTCCTCCGGGGGTGAGCTATCTGAAAGATCCTGCTACTGGCCATGATAAGATGGTGGGCGTTCAGTTCCATCCTGAAATCCAAAACACCAAACAGCACATCCAGCCTATTCTCGATTTTATCAATACACTCAAGCCATCTGAATTGATGGTCAGTCCGGAAGTCGCCCTGGAAGGAAGTATTGGTAGAGTCCGTAAATCAATCGCTCAGGTATTTATGACTTCTGTCCTGGAACATTTTGCCAAAGAAATCACTGATCAGTAGTATTCCTGTTCCTATCTCTTGAAGGATCCATCCTACGTTATTACCAGAAAAGCTCATTGCTATTTGACAGAGACTTTTTAGGAGGTAATATGAACTATCAAGGGTTTTTATATGTCTTTTTTTAACGCTGTATGTCTGAGATGGCTCTTGACCATTTCCATGTTCCCTATGAACCTCACTCCCCTGTTGTACCCGTAGAGATAGCTGTTGTAAAAAGAAATGAGGCTCAACAAAGTATCGATAAGGATTTACCGTTGCAGGCTCGGAAAATGTTTCGGTCCATGTTTTTGAAAGCTCTGAGGTACCCTGACATGCTCCATCGTTTGTCAGGATCTGAAGGAGATATCCTTATGACCGTTACCTGGTTTCAACAAGCCTTTGTTTTTACGTTTTTGTCGGATCCTGCTGGTTTCACCCCACAGCAGCAAAAGGGAGCTGATGATTTTTTATTGCTGGCTCAGGAGCTAGGAACCGTTCGGGAGAATAAATTGATGGATTGGACGGTAGATCGGGGGGAAATGGAATCCCATGACAGCCTGGGCGCTACCAGCACACCAGAGGTCCTTGATGTTCTCCAAGCGTGGACGGATAAGGTCTATTTGGACAAAGGGGGAGGAGATAACAGCCACATTGATTGGGTGGCCCAACAGCGTCCAGGATGGGAATATCATTCGGTAGGAGACGCCCTCTACTATTCGCCGGGAAAAGTCCTCCACTGTTTTTTACTTCCAGAGTTGCAGAAGGATCGTGATGTCCTTATTTTTATTCGATTATTGAGTGTGTTTTTGATGCATGAGCTCAAAAGCGAAGAGTATTGGCAACAGTTCCATTTCAATGATGGTCTGAGGACAGCCACTATAAATGATATGTTCTTGTTATTGGCGGATGTTGCTTGCTGGCTTGCCAGCCATTTCGATGTCGAACGTGGTATCTATGTGGCTTCTAGGGAGTTCGAATCTGATTCTTTGGCAGGATTGAATGAGCTCGGCAGCGGGGTTTTCGATCGCTTTGCTCAGTTAAGCCAATTACTCGATAAGAAGGTTTCAGAGCGCCAGAAGGATAGAGACTTGCTCCGATTCTATCAGGAAATATTCCAGCCCGCTTTTTGCGATGAGATTGCCCGTTTTCTTTTTGGAAAAAAGGATGGTAAAGCAGCTGCCCTTGATCTTCGCCGAGGCCTGCCCATCTCTGCTCGAGGGTTTGTTCAAGCTGACTTTGTAGAAATACCAACTGTTTTTTCTCATAAGAAATTTGGGTATATGAGAGCACTTCGTTCGGATTCTCATGAAGATGATGATGAATATGAGCGAGATATGAGGGGCTGTCTGCAGATGCTGGCCGACGGAGGTGTTATTCATGCTGATGGACATCGGGCCTCCTACAATCGCATTGATCGCACTGATCTCTTGGTTCGATTGTTGAGGGAATATCCGGAAGGAACCTTCGCTGCTTACGCGATTGTGCTAAAAGATGCTGGTGAAGATAAAAGCGCTACGGCTTTTTGGATTCAGAAGTCCAAGCAAGGGCAGTTTCTTCCTGCCGATCAACTTGCGAAGTGTCTTGACCTCGACAAATATGATCTTGTGCCTTTGAGAGAATATGCCAATCGTTTTTTGATCCGCTTTGAATCGGAGGTTCGGAAGTTGTACTATCGCATTTTTGTGGAAACATATGAGGGCAATCGCTGGAAAGCCAAACAACAATTCGCTCATACATTGATAGCCGAACAAATATCCCTTCTGAAGCAGGCTATTTTACGAGTAAAGCCAAAAATTCCCCCCATCGAAGTGATTGGAGTATTTCGGGAGCAAATAGAGGAAGAGGCATATAGCTTGGCCCAGCGCGAAGTAACGAGAACTCGAATTCCTCCCACCTATTCCTTGAAAGGTCCATATTCAGCTCATAGTTATAAGTATGGTCCTTCATTACGTCAGATTCCCACTTTTGAAGATTAATTTATTTTTTTATGAGACAGGCCCATCCATCTTGGCAAATACATTTGCCTTCTGATGAGTCTCCTGACTCAAAAAAACCTCAGAAGAAATTCCGAAGCAGACAGCCGGATGAATATAATTCTGATGTTCCTCAGCTGGAAGAATTGGTGTTCCTCCGGAAGGAACTGATCGAACACTTGTTACAATTATACAAACGAGGCAACTCCGAAGCGCCAATTGTTTTGGTGGAACATAGAGACGGTGACGTGGAGTGCTTCACCAATGAGGGAATGAGGAGGACTTTGAAGGATATTTTGGGTGAAGAATTGTTTGAGAAGCTCGTATTGATCGTCACTTTTAACGCACAAAAGCCTTTCTTTATGCCGGTAGGGTGTGACAAGGACCGTATTTTTATCCTTGGAGGCAGTACCAGTTTCACGGATGATACTTTTGGGAAAAAATTTGTGACGGGATTGTGTCGGCCTTTGGTGGAAGAGATTTCCAGAAATGCTCGTTTACGAGCTTTAGGAGTTTGCTTCGGATATCAGGGACTCTTAGAGGCCTTTGGACAAAGTAAAAGGCTTCCGATTGTCACAGAGCGTTCACGATTGATGTTCGGTTACTACCCAGTGCATTTTGAAAATAATGATCAAGAACCATGGATGGGGCCTCTCGTGTCTGAAATGCCACGGCAGCTCTGCTTCACAAGGTCGGGATACCCGAGGCTACGCCATGAGACGTTGATGTTTGCGGACATTGAGGAGATTACTACCCTTGCCAGGTTAGATCTGAGTTTTATTATTTCAACAGATCCGATGAACCAGCCGATGAAGATTGATCGCAGTACTCCGAAGCGCCACCGACATGCGGATGCCATGCTAAGTATGTTTAAGGGGAAGATCCTGGCGACGGCTTTTCATCCGGAAATGAAACCGGAAACGGCCCATTTCGCCCCCTTAGTCAAATATGTCGAAGCGATAGAAAGTGGCCAATTGATGAACGCCGTCCCTCCGGAAGTGGCGATCCAGCTAGATGGGACCAATTACCCTAAACCGGTAGCTGATGTTATGTTTATCGGTATGCTGGGTAAGTGGGCGAAGGAGTTGGCGCAGGGGTAATGGGATAGTTTCTGGGGTTGTCAAAAACTATTTGACAATTTTTTCTTGAGGATTATTATCACTCATTAACAGATTTCTGTCGCTGGTATGCGAATTCAATTCCCAGGCAGTGATAATCCGTCGTTGGTTTCTGGTCCATCTGGTTCCTGTGAAAAGCAGGTCAAAAAATACCCACCTTTCGACGCAGTTGATCGGTCTCTTCATCATGACCTCACACTTCCTGCTCATCAGCGGCTTACGGTCGGATTAGATGCAGAAATGAGTCCGTCCGGTGGAATCCGGAAGAGAAATGTGGAAGTTCCGAATGCAACGGTCCCTCAATTTGATGAACTGCAAGATTTGCGAAGGGTGCTCTTGGAACGTTTAGAACTGCTGTTTGTTAGAAAGCGCAACAAAAGAAGGGATCAAAAGGTTATCCACCATGTGGATGAGAAGGATTGCTTCTCAACGATCTGTATGTATTCCACCTTGGAAGATATTTTGGGAGGGGAAAAGGCTGTTTTAAAATATGTATCCGAAGAGTCGATTATGAACCTCTCTCAGCCTCATTTCCCTCATCCCCGATCAGAGGCCATTTATATTTTGGGAGGGAGCCTCGATGATGCTTATACGCCCTCTGGTATGGCCTTCATTGAGACATTTTGTCTACCGCTGGTCGAAAAAATAGTGCAAGAATTTCGTACCTTTGTTTTGGGTATTTGCTTTGGACATCAGTCTTTACTGGGTACTTTTAAGAAGCCAACGCAGAGGACGAAGGTCACTCCCAGATCGAAGAAATGGGACCGCTTGAAAGGTGATTTGCAAATCATGACGGAACCGAGAGAAGCCCAGTTTGGTTTCTTTCCGGTAGTTTTCGAGTCTGGTGTTCACCCAGCCCTTGAACATTTGGCCGATGGAAAAGAAAAAACAGTTGCATTCACGAGATCAGGGTGGCCGATTGCGAATGTTCCTTTTGACGCCCAGTCTCAGATTCGGACAGCTGCTCAATTAAGTGGAGTTCATAAGCGTTCAGGCCGCACGGTTCCTCCGGGCGTGAGCTTTTTGGATGGTCATGTGGTAGGTTTTCAATTTCACCCTGAGATTCAATTTGACAAAGAAGGACACTACGCAGTAATGCGAGAATTTTATCGGACGGAAGTTCTGAAACGTCGTCGTGTAGTAGAACGAGAAGATGTGTTTGGATGGCGAGAAGACTTGAAAAGAAATTTGACGGCGGCAATTTTTATTCCGCTCCTCTTGTATTTCGTGAACCGATTGTTAGATATGGATGATCAGAAAATTCTTTGAATTTTTCTCAATTTGAGGTGTTCCTTGCAGGGTCAAATATCGTGCCAATGACGATCTGAATCAGTTGGGCATATTTTTCGATGAATTCATTTTCAAAAATTTCCAGTTTTCTATCCGGAGTTACGTAGAGGGAGAGACTTCCGATCAGCTCTCCTTTGAAGGTGAGGGGAATTAAGAGCATGGAGGAGAAGTGATGTTTTCTCGCCAGATAAGATGACTGGTATTTGGGCTCTTCATTGATGTCAATGATGCGCAGGGGCATGTTTTGTTTAAATGCCTTAGCGGCCAGACTGTCCTGGTACTTGATGCTTTTTTTTCCTTGCCAGTCTTCGTCAACCCCGAAGCTGGAGATGAGGTCCAGGGTGTTTTTTGATTTGTTGTAGATGCGAAGAATACAGGCTTCTACGCGGGTCAGCATAATCACTGAGCTGACGATAAAGTCTGCCACCCCTTTTTTATCGGGATTTTTATTGGAAATTTCCAGGAGTTCCGAGAGATAGTCCATTTGCCGGCGGATCACGCCGTATTGATTGTAGGCTTCTTTGATTTTTTGATATTTCAGTGTCAGTTCTTCTTCGATCCTCATCTGATGGGTGATGTCCCGAGCAATCATCAGGTAGTAGCCGGAATCAATATTATTTTCATCGGGGATTTGCGTAACGGTAGCGGAAATCTTGATGGTATTTTCGCTTTTTTGTTTCGCGGTGAGTTCGAAATTGTAGAGGATTTGATAGTTTTGCAGCAGTTTTTCGGCACTGCTTTTTGAAAATACCTTGTTGATGCTTTTGCCGATCATCTCTTCTTTTTTGTAGCCAAACACGATTTTGGCACCGGCATTCCAGGATTCGATTATCCCTTGAGAATCAAAAATGATAATGGCGTCAGTGGCGTATTGGATCGCGGTATTGAGGATCCGTTCCTTCTGCTCCATTTCTTTTAAAGGGCGTAAATCGGTCATAATGCCCACAGTCCCGCTATCGAGAGCAGCGCCGCTGAGCAGGACAGGGATTTTTTCTTTTTTCTTGGTCAGGAGATTTCCCTGGTAGTTGGAACTTTTTCCCTTTCGCCGATCGGTGCTGTTCACGTGCTTTACTTTGGCAGCGCTCTCTTTGTCCCAAAAACCATAGGACTCTTTTCCGAGCATTTCTTCGAGGGAATATCCCATCATTTGGCAGAATTTTGGGTTGGCGTAAATCGTCCTTTCCATTTCATCTCCTACCCAAACTGCTTCATTCATGTTTTCTACCAGTTTCTGGTACATGGTTTCTTTTTGTTTAATTTCCGTCAAATCGGTAATGACGGCAAAGCTCCCTTTGTTTTCAATAGGTGTTCCGTTGAAGAGGACCGGTATTTCATTTTTAGATTTCGTCAGTAAAGTCCCTTCGTAGCTTGAACTGATTCCTCTTTTTCGTTGGGTTTTATCGATGACCCGAATCTTTTTTGCTGTTTTGTCATCACAGAAGTCACTTATTTCTTTGCCGAGGATTTCTTTCAAGGAATGTTCTGTCAGGCTACAGAACTTCGGATTGGCGAAAGTTATTTTGCCATCCGTGTTAGTGATCACAAATCCTTCATTGATGGATTCGATGATTTTTTCAAAAATGTGGTCGCTGGGTTTCATAGGTGAAAGTGAGGGGATCTTATTTCTTCAGAAGGAGTTTTATTTGATCCCCATCTTGAATTTGATAGTGGATTTTCTTTTTGTTGCCGTTGACGAGGGCGGCGCTTGCTCGTTCAGGAAGCTCCGTGTGGATGCGATTGGCAAAGTCGAGGATCGTTGATCCTCGCTTCATCTTCATGACGTCTCCTTTGTATGAAAAGCAGTAGATCATTTTTTCTTGATCGCTGGCGCGTGAGAGGTGGTTGAAATAATCACTGATCTTTTTCTCCCGTTCATTTTGGACGAGCGCTCTTTTGGTTTTCCCATAAATCCAATGCGCTGCCAGTCCTTTCTCCGCGAAATTATCCATTTCCGGAGTCCGAATCTGAACTTCTACCGGAATATCCAGATTGGGGAGGATATTTGTCAGGCCTGTGTGCAGGCTTTGATAGCCGTTGACCTTCGGGATGGTGATATAGTCGTCGAAGTAATTGGCAACGGGGTAAAAAGTATCGTGGAGTAGGTTGAGAATTTCAAAGCATTCCTCCGGAGCATTTTTTTCAGTAATAATGCGGAACGCGAAAATATCGACCAGGTTCTGGATTTTCTTCCGCTGTTTTTTTTCGATTTTCTTATAGATGCTGTAGATATTTTTATACCTGCCTTTGATGAAGCAGCGGTGATTGTTTTGTCGAAGAATGCTTTGCAGGATGTCCAGCACTGCGGAGACGGTTTTCTCGGATTTCTTCTGATGGTCGGAGAGTTCTTTTGCTATTTTCCGATAATTTTTCGGATCGCTGATCTTAAAACAGAGGTCATCGAGTTCTCTTTTCTCTTCACAAAACCCGAACCGTTCGCACAAGAAGGAGATGATTAACAGATAGCGCTCAGCACATTTTATTTTGATTTCCCGCTTTCTTATTTTTACGATTTTTTTCTTAAAATAGAGGATGAATTCATAAAATCTTTCGGGCGAGTGCACAAAGTGTTCAAAAAAATACTCGGTTACGAGCTCCCGATTTTCCCCTCGATCGTTAAAAAATAACAGGACCTCGAGCCATTCTTCAAAGGTTTTCAGGAGTCCTTCGTCGACTTTAATGAATTGCTTATTGGTTAGCACAAAAAAGCGGTAAAGAGGGGTTTTGGATACGCTATTGTACCACTAACGTCCGTATACTTGTCAAACTTAATGAATTTTTTATGGGCTTCACCAATGCTTCACTCTTTAACAAAATGTTAATGCATTATTTCCTCGCGAAGAACCTTCTCGGTCTTGCCTTATTCGGGTCTTCATTTTTCCCATGAGAGACATTCAGGATGATACCAATCATCATCATGCTGGCGAGGAGCGAGCTGCCCCCGTAGCTAATAAAAGGCAAGGTAATGCCTGTGTTGGGAAGAATCGCCATATTTACTCCGATGTTGATCATCATTTGAATGGTCAATGAGGTGGTGAAACCGACGACTATCAGTTTCGCGAACCAATCTTTTGACCTCCTGGCAATGCTGTATCCTCTCCAGGCGATAAGGGCGTACAATAAAATAATGATGGCGGTCCGTACGAAGCCCATTTCCTCGCCGATGGCCGCAAAGATGGTGTCGCCTTGTACTTCCGGGAGGTAGCCGTTTTTTTGGATCGATTGGCCAAAGCCGAGTCCGAATAATCCGCCACTGCCGATGGCGGTCAAGGCGTTTTTGATCTGATAACTGATTCCCAGAGTGTCCAGGTCGGGATTGAAGAAGGTCATGAAACGGTTGTAGATATAGTCGACATTGAAGGCGATGATGAAGCCCATGATCGAAGCAATGATTCCGCCGGCGGCTACTTGGAAAAAGCTCCCGCCAGCGACCAAAAAAATCGCAACCGAGGTGGAAATGATGACCAGCAATGATCCGAAGTCCGGCTGAAGAGCGATCGGGATAACGATGATGCTGAGAATCATCACAAATGGTAGGAAACCGTACTTAAAATGATGAATTTCACTTCGGTTTTTGCTCATCCAGTGTGCCAGGTAGATAATCAAGCGGAATTTGGCGACTTCCACTGGTGGGATCGTTGGCAGGGAGGGAATGTCGAGCCAGCTATTGGAAGTCCCAAAGTCTCCCCCCAGGCTTGTGAAAAGAAGCATAAGGAGAAACAGTGAAAATCCAATCGCCAGCAGAGACACTTTTTCCCAGAAGCGATAGGGGATGATCAGACAGGGAATGAAGGCGGCCACGGCGATGGCGATTTGGACCATTCTCCTCCAGAAATAAAAATCATTTTGTTGAAACTTATTGTAGGATTCGTAGACGCTCACCGAGGCGATCATCGCCAACCCGAAGAACACGAGTGCGAAGACGGTGATGAGGAGGATGTAGTCGATGTTCTTTTTCATGGAGGGTTTGTAGGGTTGGTGCGGTCTGTCCTCCTTCGTCTTCTTTCGCTACAGCTACGGAAAGACTACGGAGAGACGAGTAGGGTTTGTAGGAGAGCGAGCTTGATCTTACGTACCGTACAAACCCTACCTATCGTACGTACCTTTCTTTTGATACACTTTTTTTGTTTTCAACACTGATATGCGAATGTTTTTCATTGCGTTTGCGATTGTACTGCTCGATCAACTCACGAAGCAATTCGTTTTACATGTGCTGCCGTTGCCGGTTTGGCTAATCTCTGATGATATAGGTCTTCAGGTTTCTTTTAATACAGGAGTGGCTTTTTCATTTCCTCTCGAAGGCGGATGGGCGATTGGTGTTTCTCTGCTGATCATTTTGGGATTGCTGGCCTATTATTTTTGTTCGCTTAAACGAAGTCTCCGTGCCGATGTGGTCTTTGGGTTGATTATCGGAGGAGCAGTAGGGAATTTGATCGATCGGTTTTTATATGGTTCAGTGGTGGATTTCATCAGAATATATTCTTACCCGTCTTTCAACCTGGCTGATATGGCTATTACGCTGGGATTCTTGCTTTTCATCTTTTTTTTGGATACGATGACCTCAAAGAAGCTCTCTCTTTTTTGAGAAGATAACCCCTTTCTGTGGCCTACAATTTTCCTTTCCAACCGGAAACACGCGTCTCTGATATTTTCTTCCGCACTATTGCAGGATTTTTTGGAGGAGGGTTTGGGAGTTTGGTCTTGCTGATTGGAGTTCTGCTCAGCGGGACTTTTGCCTCTTCGTATTTGGCCGCGGTCCAGGAAGGTGCGGTACATCCCTTGTTTGTTTTTGTGACGCTGGCGGTTATTTATCTGTCATTGCTGGTGTCATCGTTGGCCAGTCTCACTTTCTTTTATTACTGCGATCGTGAGAGATATGCATTTTTGCTCTCCACCCTTTCGCATGTTTTTGCGATTATTACTTTGATTTTCGTCGTGTCGACTCCTTTGAGTATTTTGCTTTCCTTGTCGAGTTTTGAAAGCCTGAGTATTGTGGCAATGGTATTGATCGCTTTGGGCGCTATTTTTTCAGTTGTGGCTATGGAAGTGGTCGCCAATCACAAACACCTTCTGCTGACCTTGTACAGCAGCGCGGTCGCCCTTTTCACGTTCCTGCTGTTCATGCTCATTTTTTATTTTTCTCTCGGGACCACCAGTTATCTCCTTGTGTTAGCTCTTCCTTTTTGTTGGGCTTCTTTTGGGTTCTGGCAGGTTTCTTTTGAAATGATTTATCAGTGGTTGTATCAGATCTATGGGGTGGACTTCCTCAATTCGTCTACTCGAGTCGGAAGTGATTACATCAAAGCGCAGAGAATGAAGTAAAGGCTGAAGGTTTTTCTTCCTACCTTTTTTCTGCTGGCTATTTAAGGTGTTCTTCTTCGAAAGAATTGATGAGTTCCTTCACCCACTCGGGAACGGCTGTAATTTTTTCACCGGAAATTTCTATCACTAACCCGGGCGACTTGGTGACCGGATCGTACTCCTTGACGGTTATTTTACTGGTCATCTTGCAGTGATTAGAATCCTCTATCGTATTCCCCTCAGCATCGTATGTCAAAGTGGATTAGCATAGAAAGCTTGATCGACCTGTCTTGCAATGGGCTTGTAAGGGAACTTGTTGGACGCTTCGTTTTACCTCAAAGAGGCCTATAGAACTTCGTGGCACATATGAGCCATGTTTCATAATAGCAAAAAGTGGACCCATTCTGCGAAGCTTGTTGTTGGTTTCTGGAGGAAGAGCGAAGCAGAATGGAGGTGCAGATGGGATTCGAACCCATGAAATGCCGGTTTTGCAAACCGGAGCGTTAAGCCACTTCGCCACTGCACCAGGGTAGGGTAAAAAGGCTGCAATACGGTATCACAACTTCCCAGCAAAGAAAAATGGGAATCTCCTATGAAGAGAAGTTGAAACTTCTGATAATGGTATTGCAGGTTTGTTGCTGGACGAGGTCTTCATCCAAAGCAATGCAGGTCACCGTGTAGCCGATTCGATCTCTGGCAAAATAGCTTTGAGCATAGTAGCGAAGCGGATCGGTCGAGACGTTTCGTGCCCGGAAGATATGGTACACGGTGCGATGACCATTGATGTCGGTTTCTTCAGTTGAAACCGGTCGGTAATCGATGATGGCTTTTGATCCCAGCAGCATGTTTGCTTTGGCGTATTCTAGTGAGGTGGCATCCGTGTTGAGGGATTCCTGGACTATATTGGCATTTTGGATGAAGTCGTTGAGTTGATTGTTGCTCATAAAGATCACCTGCGTCCCTTCGGGAATGGTATTTGCAAAACTCTCCGGGTTGATGCGACGCCAATTGCCAGGAATATTTAGGGAAACGCCAGAGATGCTTTGTTGCAGTAATTCTCCTTGAGAAGGTTCTTCGGTTTCACCACAGGCAGACAAGATGAACAAAAGTGAGAAACTCAGGACCAGTGAAGCGAATCTTTTCATAGCAGGGTTATACCAACTCGATTCTAGCAAAATCCCACAAAAAGCGAGGAGTTTTATCTTGTTAAAAGGAGAAATATTGGTACTATATTGGGGCAATTTTTTCGTCCACCATGTTTTTAGGTTGGACGGAGTTCGGGTCAGTAGCTCAGTTGGTAGAGCAGAAGCCTTTTAAGCTTTTGGTCCTGGGTTCGAGTCCCAGCTGACCCACCATTTCAAAACAGTTTCATCTCAGTTTCCCAATCCGTCAGCTGGCGAGTAATTTTTTCGAGTAATTCTTCCAGGGTACTTCCAAGCTCTGCTAATTCTTTTGTTTTTGTTTCTTCTTGTAAGACTTCGAAGGCTTCTTCCTGGTCTTTGATGAACATAATCTTGGAGTGTTTTTTCTTCCAGTCATCGATGCTCGTTTTATTTTCTTCTAGAAGTTTTCGACAGCCACTCGTCTGAAAGATTTCGTACCGAAGGAGTTCCAAGAACGTTTCCCAATGGAGGATGATGCGACGATTGTCCCCGAAGTACAGCGTCTGGAGCGTGTTTCTCATTTTGTGGACCTGATTTTTTCTCTCGGCTTTTTCATCCAGTTCCATCAGTTCTTCCACGCTTTCCTGAGTATCGTGTATGATCTTTTTTATTTTCCGGTCGATTTTTTCTTTGGCGGCTTTCTGCAGTGAACCTTCGATTGTTTCTATAGAATGTGTCTTTTGACCTTTTTCCTTCATGGCTGTTTTTATATCCCGCAATAGTTTGCTGATACCATCTTGTAGGTAGGGGAGCAATTCAGGGTGTTGTTCTATCTCCGTTAAAAGCCGCCTCATTTCATTGAGCGGGTTAAATTTAATCGGCTGCTGGAGTGCTTCCATTTTTGGAAAAATTAGGAATTTTTTAAAATATCACTTTCCCAATGGAAGTGCAATGTTTTTTGCTTTGTTGAATGTTGGAGGAGTATTTAGTACTATCGCTGGGCATTGGTTGAGCTCAGCGGGTGATGACCCGCCAGTAAGAACGTTTGCCCGGGTGGTGGAATGGTATACACGAGGGACTTAAAATCCCTTGGAGGTAACTCCTTGCGGGTTCGAGTCCCGCCCTGGGCACCATTCTCCTTCGCGTCTCCCTCGATTTTCCACAGTTCGCGCTTCGGAGAATTCCTCCCATCCCCCTCGAGCATGTACTATGTTTATATATTACGGAGTAAAATAAACCCTGAGAAAACTTACATAGGTTTTACTCACGATTTGAGGAAACGTTTGGAAGAACATAACAATGGAGAATCTAGGTACACCAACATGTTCAAGCCCTGGAAAGTTGAAACATATGTATGTTTCACTTCAAAAAAGAAAGCTGAAGATTTTGAGCTTTATCTTAAAACTGGTTCAGGAAGTTCATTCTCAGTAAGGCATTTCTAAAGACCGATTCTCCGAAGCAAATGGCGGTAACTTGGGAAAGTGCGAAGGAGAACGAGTCCCGCCCTGAGCACCATTCTGCTTCGCTCCTCCTCCGGAAACCTACAACAAGCTACGCAGAATTGCCCTCTTATTACGTATATATCCTAGAAGTGTGGTGAAAAGAGATTGTAGAAGAAGAGTCGTTGTTGCTGAATACATGAAAAGGACCCATTTTTTGAGACATCTTAAGGAACACGATTGCGAACTATTGCGTGAAGGAGCCAGGCATTCTGTTTTCATAAATCTGCACAATAACAGAATTCCTACTGTTCCGCGCCATAAATGATTTTCTTTGTAAGAAAATTTGTAAGGATTTGGAAATCAACTCTTGGTGATTCTTTTGCCTTATTGTTTTGTGTCTTTCTCTGGTTCCCACTTTCTTAAAAGTCTGAGAGAGTGTTTCGAATTGAAACGGTCTTTTAATTTTGCTAGTATGTTCGATTCTTGGAACATTAACTCGTTCTACAGACATGTGCTGTTTCAAGGAGGATAGATGAATCGTCTTATTTTGATCCTTTGCCGAGTCGTTCCACTTTCCCTGCTGTCCTTATCGTATGTTTTGTTTCAGAATGGTATGGAGGGGGCGGGGTGGTGGACTATGACCTGCGCTTATGTGAACCTCTGTGCGCAGTGGGTGGGATTGAGCGCTCCACCTGAGGGAGATTGATGAGATGGTTCACCACGAACTTTAGCAGATAGCTCCTGCTGAAGTTTCGTCGTGTGATTCATGCGATTTCACTTTACCGTGAGCCGGCAATGTTGCGACGGGGAGAACGGCCTGAATGGTATTTGGGTTTTTGATCTTTGCTGCTTCGCTGGTCGGTTGGTTCTTTGACCATTTCTTCACTCGTGGGAAATGGTTCCAAAATATCAGCGGTTTCGTTTCGATCGATTTTTACTTTCTTTTTGCGGCTGGAGTGAAGTTCGGTCATGCAATCACGGATGTCCTGGTCAATTTCGGCAACGATTCTGAGAAGGTGTTGGAACGATATTTCCTCTATTTCCTGAAGAATGGTCCCCATTTCCTGGACAATCTCACTGCGCTTTATACGCGCAAGATCCCGAGCGAGCGCCCTGCCGTTTGCGGGGCCTATTTCCCAGAATTCCTGGCAGCTTCTGACTTCTTTGAGAGAAGGATTTTTTCTCAGGACAGATCCCAAATAAACCCTGATGTTCATGACTTCTTCATCCAGAAGAGCAATTTTATGTGATACTTTAATTTTTTTGAGGAGTTCTTTTGCATTTTCTGCGCTGCTGCGAAGCTGTTTATTCATTCAAAAGATTAATCGGCCGCATTATCATGTGAAATCCTTTATACGTCAATTTATTTATCACAGCGCGGGGGTTTTGTCCGACGACTTCTTTTTCTTGGTGTTTCCGGGTCTTGTATGTCTTCATCTTGTTTTTTGGGATCCAACGTTTCGATGCTTTGAGAAATCCTTTCATTCATTTCTTCAATGAGCTCTTCTTCGCCTGCATCCAAGGAGTATTGATCAACTTTTGAAAGAGTATCGAGGTAGTGGGTCAGCAGCTGAGGGAATCGAAGGATGACTTCAGCACGCAATGTGTTTTTATGGTACCGCTCATATTTTCTGCCGATCATACTGGGACTCCACCAATCAGATATCCAGCGTCGAACATCTTTTTTGATGTGTTCTAAGCGTTCTTCGAAAGATTCCCTTTCAAGACTGGTTTGCAGTATCTTTCGCAGGTTTTCTATTTCCCGGCCGATGAACCCTCTTTTTTTTGTTTCAACCCAGCTGAGGAGTTCGTGGGTTTCGTTTTTCAAGACTTCAATGGAGGCTGAAGTTTTTTGTTTCATGAGAAAAGCATTACTTCTTCAGACGAGAAGCAATCATACTCTTGAGGGTATCGAAATTCACCTTTTTTTCGGCTGAGATGGTCAGCGCTCCTTTTTGTTCTTGAATGCAGAATGTCTGCTGATCTGCTTTGTTGAAGACGCGAATGACGGGCGTTGTTTCATCCACCAATTCTTTGAGAATGTCGTCTACCACTTTTATTTTCATTTTTTGTTCCGGGTCGGAGCTGTCGATCACGTGCATGATGAGGTCGGCTTCCTGGACTTCATCCAGGGTCGCTTTGAAGCTGTTGATCAAATGAGGTGGCAGATTTTGGATAAATCCAATCGTGTCAGCCATCAGCACTTTTTCTCCCTTCCAGGGATTTTTTTCGTCGGGTAGCCAGAGCGAGCCCAGCTTGGTATCGAGGGTGGCGAAGAGCTCGTCGGCGATATAGGTGTCTTTTTTGGTTAAGGCTTTGAGAAGGGTTGATTTGCCGGCGTTGGTGTAGCCGACGAGGGCGACCGTTTTGAGACCGTTTTTCTTACGTCGTTCCCGTTGGTTGACGTGGGTTTTTTTCACGCTTTCCAGTTTGTCTTCCACTTCTTTGATCTGATT